>Ga0114919_10001173_pt1 | contig 21093 bp, 23 predicted proteins | sample BlataG_FD_88682 | JGI IMG/M metagenome (GOLD analysis project Ga0114919, IMG submission 88682) | Deep subsurface microbial communities from Black Sea to uncover new lineages of life (NeLLi) - Black_00105 metaG | ecosystem: Environmental > Aquatic > Marine > Oceanic > Sediment | place: Atlantic... | reverse complement strand
GCCGGTATCCATCCACCCCTAGCGATTCCGACTATAGTGTCCGGCTTAAACCCATCATTCACAATGCGTTCAGATAGCTGCAGAGTGAGATTGTATATCGCGTCCCAAGAAAGAATAAGATATTCCATTTTCCACTAATACCTCACATGCGCTTTGCTTGAGAGTAACGTGAATCCCATATATACACTACCAAGCTTTGTGTCCAGCGTAAGGTACATCAACACTGTACGCATTTTCCTGATGTGTGGCATACAATGAAACCGGATATGTTACTAACCAACATAGGTCAGCTGGCCACATTGGCTGGAAACAGTGACCATCCCAAGACGGGCGATGAGCTTGGAAACTTAGCCATAATAGAGAACGGTGCCATTGCTATCAAGGATGGCACTATACTGGCTGTTGGCACCACCAAGGATGTCATCTCTCAAATTGATGAGGAGCCTAATCTCCCCGCGATTGAATTCCCAGGTATGTTCGCCATGCCCGGTTTAGTTGACAGTCACACACATTTGATATTTGGGGGGTTTCGCGAGAACGACTTCGCCATGAAGCTTGCAGGTAAGACCTACATGGAGATTCTTGAGGCCGGGGGTGGCATCCTGAACACTCTCAGGGCAACACGCCAGGCCAGCAGAAAAGACCTCTGCCAATCTGCATTCTCCTATGGAGAGAGTATGCTTGCTAGCGGAACAACAACTGTGGAGGTCAAGAGCGGTTACGGACTAAGTCGTGATGGTGAAGTGAAGATGCTTCAGGCTGCGGGAGACCTCAGCAACCGTTTACCCATGGGAATCACCAGAACATTCCTAGGAGCTCATGCAGTCCCTCCAGAGTACGAGGGAAAGACAAATGATTACGTAAATGTCGTCATCGATGAAATGATACCTGCTGTGGCAGAACTGGAAATTGCGGAGTTCTGTGATGTCTTCTGTGAGAAAGGAGTCTTTGATATCGAGCAATCGCAGCGGATTCTGCTGGCTGCCAAGGAAGCCGGAATGAAACTCAAAGTGCATGCGGACGAGATTGTACAACTAGGGGGTGCGAAACTTGCCGCAGAGGTTGGTGCGGTTTCCGCAGATCATCTCTTGATGGCTTCAGATGAGGGGCTTGAGGCCATGTTGAAAGCTGGCACAATTGCAACCTTACTTCCCGCCACTGCATTCAGTCTAAACACTGCATATGCTCGCGCTCGCTATATGATAGAGATGGGACTCCCCGTTGCTCTGGCCACTGACTTCAATCCAAACTGTGCGAATGAATCGCTATTCTTCACAATTGCCCTAGCTACCTACAAGATGAAGATGACAGCCAGAGAAGCGATCTCTGCCACGACCATAAACGGGGCGCATGCCTTGGACAAGGGACATGAGATTGGTAGCTTGGAGCCTGGCAAGAGGGCAGATATCTTGATTCTTGAGTGCCCGAACCCCGAATTCCTGACATGGAGGTTCGGTGTCAATCTGGTTCATACAGTCATCGCAAATGGTCAAGTTGTGCACACCAAGCTGGGTCCCTAGTGGAGCTATTGCTCTGTGGGCGTCAAGATTACCTAGTCCCACGTATCCCCGGCGCATTCCTTAACACGCTTGCCAGTTTTCCGATACTCCTCGAAATGCTCAACCCACTTGAGTTCCTTTGGTGCGTCCTTCACCCACTCAGTAAACTCGGTAAGTCTGGCCATAGTTTCTGGATGAATGTGGTGTTCTAGTTCGCAAGCGTCAATAATTGCTACCTCTTCGCTCACGCCGACTAGAGCCAGGAACCATGTGAGCGTTGAACGCGTCTTCTCAAACTTCTTCGCGATCTTGATGCCTGCAGCTGTCAGGCTAACGCTCCGATACTTCTTGTAACGAACTAGACCAAGAGCCTTGAGCTTCTGAAGGACATATGTGACACTTGGAGACTTTACTCCTCTTTTCTCCGCAATGTCAGTAACACTAGCAGCCCCCCACTCCTTCTGGAGGTCGTGTATAGTTTCAATGTAATGTTCCAGAGTCGTTGACAAGTCCCTTGGCACAGTATCACTCTCTTCTGAACAGACGCTCTGTCCAGTCGCTATGGAAAATAGGTTCCCGGAGTGTAATAAAACTTCCAATGCACCCGTGAGGTCATATTCGTATGCGAAAAGCACTTTGTATAACCCCAAAAAAAAGAAACCAGCCCCTGAACATTCCGTTCAGGGACCTGATTCACTACCGCCGATTGAAGTCGCCCGTTTCCTTGGCGGAATCGGATGATGTCTGAGAACTCAAGAAACTGATCTATTCCATGCGTGCTCCTTCATTGTGAGGTATGCTCCAGGTATCGCGACTGTGAACAGCCACAAACCCGGCTGGAACTGCTCAATGAATGTCCATTCCAACCAATCCTCGAAACCCAGCATCCAACCGAGTCCATTCGCCAACATCATGAACAGATAGAGGGCGAATATGATCCCTGCAAGCAGCGAACCAATTGCAAGATAGGAATCCCACTCTTGATCACCCTTCCTCATGAGAACGTAGCCCCATGAAAAGACCAATCCGATGATGACCAAGACAAGTCCTTGAAACCAGTCACCAGGTACAATCCAAGTTTCGTAGCCAATGAATCCATTGACAAACTGTGCTCCACCAACAAGCACGTAGATTAAACCTACAGCGAGAGAATAGAGTCCTAGACCCGTACTATTCTTGTCTGCTACTGTCATTTATCATGCACCTCCAATGACTCCCAGACCAATCGCCGATAGCAATGCAAATGCAATAGCCGCAATGACATAGGCTATGATGATTGAGTAGACTACTGAGAATAGAGTCCACTTCCAAGAGTTCGTTTCGGATTTTATGGTTCCCACTGCAGCCACGCACGGTATGTATAGCAAGATGAATATCATGAATGCCGCAGCAGTTGCTGGACTGAAGACACCAGCCAGGGCACCTCCGATTGCGATGTCTCCTTCGATTGCGAAGATTATGCCGAGGCTCTCCACTGCAATCTCCTTTGCTAGGAAAGCAAATATTAGAGCCGCTCCAAGGCGCCAGTCGAATCCAAGAGGCGCAAAGATTGGTTGAATCAGACCGCCTAGGATCCCAGTATACGACACAGATACATCTGGATCAATCCCTAAGTAACCAGCAGGGCCGAACGCTGACATGAACCAGAGAATAATCGCACCAAGAAACAACCAAGTGCCAGCCTTCTTCAGAAAGACCACACCACGTTCCCACATGTGCAATACGGACTCTCGGAGTGTTGGGACTCGGTATATCGGGAGCTCCATTATGAAAGGCTCAGGTTCCCCCTTGAAGAGAGTCTTGCGAAGCAACCAAGCCGTGAAGATAGCGACAGCGAGTCCGAGTATGTACATCGAGAATATGACGGACCCCTCAAAGCCAGGAAAGAATGCTGCTGCAAATAGAACATACACAGGTAGCCTTGCACCGCATGAGATGTATGGGTTGCTCAGAATGGATATCATCCGATCCTTTTCACCTTCGATGCTGCGGCAGGCCATTATGGCGGGAATGTTGCAGCCAAATCCAAGCATCATGGGTATGAATGTTTTTCCGTGTACTCCTAGCTTCCGCAAGAGCTTGTCCATGACAAAGGCTGCCCTAGCGAAATAGCCACTATCCTCAAGCCAAGCTATGCCAAGGAACATGAGGAAAATTGGGGCAAGAAATGGTAAGATGAATGCAAAACCACCAAAGATCCCGTCCTGCACCAAGGATGCGGCTATTTCATTGCCCGCCAAGAGAGTCCCAAAGAATGCGCCAATAGTCACTAAGGCCGTTTCAATGATTACCATGAACACGCCTGAGGCTTCAATTGAAAACTGGAATAAGGCCCAAACAAGAATTAGGAATATTGGAATCCCAAGGTACTTGTTCAGCAGCACCTTGTCCAACTTGTCTGAAAACGTCATCCCAGTTTCGGTCTTGGTAAGGCACTCTTCCAAGATATCGCCAATCATATTGTATCGTTTTTCTGCGAATGCTAACTCGGGGTCATCCCCAAGTACAGCCTTGACGCGTTTCATGCAAATACCTCCTCAATCTTAGAATCTAATGTAGTTCCCTGAATCATCTCAAGGACCTCTTTGTCCCTCTCAATCAGCTTGATCGCCAGCCACCTTGCAGGGTGATGAGTCACTAGGGATGCATCCGCACTGAGGATAGCGACCAGTTTCTCAATCAGGTTCTCTATGTCAGACGGGTAAGTCAGGGAGGTAGGTTTCGGTGACTTGGCCGCGTTCTCGATAGCCTCTTTCAGATTCTCCATCCCCATTTTTTGCGTAGCAATGGTTTCAACGACTGGAACCCCCAATCGTGACGCAAGTGTTTCTGTGCGGATTGTGTACCCTTTGGATTTGGCTACATCCATTTGGTTCAGGGCTACCACAATGTTTGCTTCGAGCTCCATTAGAAGTAGAGTCAAGTAGAGATTTCGCTCCACATTTGACGCATCTACTATGTCGACAACCACATCGGGCTTCTCCTCAAGAATGTAAGTTCGCGACACCAGTTCATCTACTGCGCGAGCCGTCAGACTGTAGCAGCCGGGCAGATCCACCAGTTCATACTCCTTACTGTTGAATCTGTATTTGCCTGTCTTCTTCTCAACAGTCTTGCCAGGCCAATTCCCAACGTGCTGACGCGCGCCAGGGACTAGGTTGTTGAAAATCACGCTCTTGCCCACGTTTGGGTTTCCTATGAGAGCTACTCTCACTGTCACACCTGCACCTCCGTAGATACCATCACATCTTCGGCTTCGCTCCTTCTAAGGGTCAGGAGATAGCCCCTCACCTTGAACTCGATAGGGTCACCCAGCGGTGCATTCCGAATCATTTCGATACGGGCACCAGGGGTGATTCCCATGTCCGCGATACGCCTCTTGACAGCACCGGATCCTGTCACCTTGGTCACAGTTGCAGTATTACCAGGCCTCAAATCACTCAATTTAGTCTCCAAAAGAATTTCTCTCCAGAAGTTAAGTACTTCTATGAGAATTAGTGGCATCTAACTCCTATATAAAAGCTTCCGAATAGGGCGGCTGTGCTCAAGAAATGGTTCTTGTCGGGCCTGCGCAATGACCTTTTTACCAGAGAACAAGCCGGGGGTCAAAAGAGCGTGCTAAACGACCGACAATACACTCTTTAGGTATGCTTATATAAATTAGGCCATTCTAACTCCGACGGAAGGAAACCTTCTATATCCAAAATTGGGTGACCATCGGCCCAACCAACTCCCACAAGGAAGTGCATTAATGGAAACTACTCTGACGGTTGAAATTCCTGGTCACAAGGCCGTAAGGCTAAGTATGGTTGCCGCAGGTACAGACTGTACGATGCTTGGAGTAGCTGATGAGGGACGGAACCAGCCCCCTGGAAGCAAGCCAATCACTGATTTCTTCTGTGGAATTAGTGATGATAATGGACACCGGAAAAGGCAAGTAGTTCAACGACTTTGTGCCCTTGGGCTAACACCTGGTACAGTTGTGAGAGTCATACGTGAACAAGACGGAGGTCCAATACTTATTCAAGTCCGGGACTCGAAACTCGCGCTTGGTCGCGGACTGACTCACAAGATACTGGTGGAGGAAGTCACTGCAGAAGAAACACCTGTATGAGGGTGGTTGCGTGTTTAGAGAGATTCTTCGAGAGATGATTGCAGATGGACTCATCAATAAAACCCATATCGCCCGAAAGGTGGGTGTTCATGAAGAGGTTGTCGAGGATATCATATGCATGTTGGTTGATTATGGATACTTGTCCAAAAGCAGCCATGCGGAGTTGGGTCATTCTGCTTGTTCTGGGTGCTATCTCTCATCCAAGTGTGGGTCTGGAAACTCAACGATACAAACCTACAGCATCACTCCGAAGGGAATGAAATACGCTAAGACATAGAGGGAGAAAAGCGCTTCCAATTGGTTGTGAAAAACCTATACAGGATGGCGTGTGGACATGCTTCTGACGAAAGCACTTGAGAAGTACCTTAGGGTTATCTACGAGTTGGAATGCGAGAAGGGTCCCGTGCGTGTTTCAGAAATAGCAGAGAGGATGAGAGTCAAGGCCCCGAGCGTAACTGCTGCCCTGCGAAAACTGTATGGTTGTGGACTGGTTAGCTACAGGCGCTACGAAAAAGTCAGCACCAACAAGAAAGGACAGGATGTTATGGAGAGTTTCCAAACCAGGCATGGGATCATCAAGGAGTTCTTCATGCTTGTAGGCATTGACGAGGAAACTGCTGACAAGGATGCGCATGAGATGAATCATGTTGTTGGCACACGCACCATCCAGAAACTAGGAGAGTTTGTACAGTACTATCAGACCCAAGGTGAATAGAATGATTGATCGTGCACCTGAAAGTATTGGGCCCCACATCCTAAGAGAAAAGGTGACCATTAAGAAAATGATCTCGTACTACTGTGAACGGAAACACAAGACCTCAGGGACAGGTCTATGCGAGGAATGCGTCGACCTATTGGCTTATGCTCACGGAAGACTGGACAACTGTCGGTTTGGTGATGAAAAGCCAACATGTAGGAAATGTCCTGTTCATTGTTACAGATCAAGCATGAGAGAGAAGATTAGAAACGTGATGCGGTTCTCCGGACCTCGACTGATGATCCGTTCGCCTATTGATTGGATTCGGCATAGTCTTCATGAACATACACCAGGTCACACACGGCAGTCTTAGTACAAGGGCTCTTGGACATCCCAATGTTGATCAGATTGATTCCTATAGGAGTCTTGTGAATGCGGGACAGCTTGAAGCCACTATTCGTGCAAGAAATCTGCGTTTAGATGAACTGCGCTCGTGAGTTTGATTTAGGTCGCACTAATTTTTGTAGTAAACTAAAACTATATTTGCAGGCTGTTGATTCCAAATCGGACACCGTGAGCTCATCTAGAGCACCCTGAGCCCTAGTCATTGAGTTCTTGTCCGAAGAAGTGATACAAATGGTAGAGCAATCACAAGCAACAGACACCAAAACCCCGACTCAAGAGAGCAATATTTCGCAGGTACTTGTTCTAGGGCTGCTGACCTTGCTAACAATCACTTCAGCCTCTATCCTACATGCAAACCAACCAGAGTTCATTTTCGCGAGGTTTCCGGGGCTATCCGAGCTTGACGTGTCCTATTTCGACACTGTGCTCTATATTGCATATCTCGTCTTCGGAATCACCACAGGAATAGTATCTAACAGGGTAGGGAAACGAAGAGTATTCATCGCTGTTGGGACATTGGGTGCTAGCTTATTCTACATACTAATGACTATGACATTGGTCTACCCTATTCTGCTAGCCTTTAGATTCGCTCAGGGTGCATTCATAGTAATGGCTTGGCAGACATTCATGACTCTGATTCTGGATCTGTCTTCATCCAAGAATCGAGGCCGGAACATGGGAATCTACGGCCTATTTCTAGCACTTGCCATGGGATTGGGCCCAATGCTCGGTGGATTCATCTCCGAAGTGAGTGTCTTCATGCCGTACTACGTTGCAGCAGCACTAAGCGGACTTGTATTCATTCTGAGTGTGTCGCTATTGAGAGAGCCTCAAGAGCTCTCAAAGACCCTCGTTTTGAAAGATAGTCTAAGGGTGGTACAGCAAAACCCGAAGATAATTGTCCCCGGTCTCTTCAACTTTGTGGACCGCCTGCATATGGGCTTCATTATATTCATTCTCCCCTATTTTATAGAAGTCATCCTTGGTCTGGGGCCTTCTATGAGAGGTATGGCGATGGGAATCTTCGCACTACCCTTTATTGCCTTACAGTATCCGGTGGGCAAGCTATCAGACAGAATCGGTCGATACAAGCCACTGGTTCTTGGAAGCTTTGCCTACGGAGTTGTTCTGTGTGTTGTTGGATACTTCGGACAAATGGGCTTTGGAGTACTTGTTGTACTGCTCTTCATCCTGGGGATTTTCTCGGGCATCACTTCCCCCCCGTCAATGGCAATGGTTGGTGATTCTGTTGATAAGAAAGACCACGCTATGGGAATGGGTTTCTTCAACTTCATGGGTAATCTCGGAATGATAGTAGGGCCCGTCGTTGGGGGATTGTTTTGGGCATACAGCAACCTTGTGGCAGCATTCCTCGTTGCGGGTCTAATTGAACTGGTTTCATTAGTTTTCAACGTGATTATTATCCGGAAACTTCGTGAGCAGACTCCTTCTGAGCCTACGATACTATAGCAGAGTGCGGAGGCGAGTGGTTTTGAGGACAACGCATGGGCTCTTCTCATTTGGGAAACTCTCTGCAAGGTGGATGTGGGTGAAGATACTCTCAGACTTGGGAACTCTCATCACAACAGTTGCGATAATTGACCGCGTCACCTATCTCATCATGGTGGCAATCTCGGAGTCCCTGACTCAAGAACTGTTCTTCAACACCATGATCATCATGGCATTCACATTGGTTGCTAGATTCCTCCTCTTGTGGACATCTAGCAAGGCAGTCGCCAATATTTCTTCCAAGATCAAGATTGAGATTCGTGACCAAATCTACTCGAAGATACTGGAACTAGAACTTGGATATAGGGATGACAAGAGAACTGGCGGAATTGTGACCACCATTGTGGAAGGAGTTGAATCGTTAGAGGTCTTCTACGGGCGCTTCTTTCCACAGATTCTCATTAGTATTTTAAGCCCGATGATTCTTTTCTTCTACATCGCTCAATTCAGCTATTCCATTGCTCTGACACTCATTCTCACCATTCCGCTAATCCCAATCAGCATAGGAGTTGTTCAGGTGTGGGTGCGGCGAACAGCGAAGATGCACTGGAGCACCTATGAGGACCTAAACGCCTACTACTTGGACTCCCTTCAAGGTCTGACAACGCTGAAGCTTTTCGGCCAGACAGGAAACAGAATCGAAGAGATCTCGAAGCGAAGCTGCGATTTCCGTGACAAGACAATGAGATTGCTATATGCCAACCTTTCGTCCATTCTGGTAATGGACTTGGTTGCCATGTTAGGGACTGCTCTGGGGATTATGTTGGCCATCACCCATCTTCACGCAGGTTTGATCGGACTTCAAGCAGCACTGCTTGTTCTGTTTGTATCCTACGAATTTTTCAGGCCCTTCAGACAATTGGGGTCCTACTTCCATTTCGCTGTAAACGGTATGTCCGCCTTCAATTCCATCTCTGAAATCCTCAACCAAGAACCAAGACACAATGAGCTTGGAGAATGCAACGACTTCGAGTTTGGTCCTAATCTGGACATCGAGTTCAAGAATGTGGAGTTCTCCTATGAGGACGATGCTGACTTTGCTCTGAGAGGGATAAATCTGAAGGCTAAGACAGGTCAAATCACTGCCATTGTTGGAAAGAGTGGCTCAGGGAAGACTACAATCGCTGATCTCATCACGCGACTCCATGATCCGAAGTCCAGTAGGATATGGATAGGACCCTTTGACTTGCAGACTCTGTGTCCCAAAGATATCCGAAGAGAGATTTCAGTGATATCACAAAGATCATACCTATTTCACGGATCAATTCGTGAGAACTTGCTCATTGCAAAACCTGACGCAACTGATGATGAGTTGTATTGGGCGTGTGAGCAGGCAGGAATTGCCGACTTCGTGAAGTCCCTTCCGGAGGGGCTCGACTCGTCACTTGTTGAACAAGCCAAAAACATCTCTAGCGGGCAGATTCAAAGAGTTGCCATCGCTAGAGCATTATTGAAGAATACCCGCATACTCATTTTAGATGAGCCGACATCGAATGTTGATGCCGATAACGAAGAGAAGATTCTGCGGACTCTGGAGTCGATTGCAGAACACAAGACCACGATTCTCATTTCGCACAGGCTAAGCACAGTTAGTAGAGCGGATAAGATTGCTCTGATTGACAAGGGTGTTATTGTCGAACAGGGAACTCATGATGAGCTGATGGAAAAGGAGGGCGCTTACGCCGAGCTGTTCCGTGACCACACGGTGGTGGAACGTGCATCGGGAGCGCACGTAGTTGTTGCAGGATAGTTGAGAGGAATAAGGATGAGAGATAATGCCATGGTTCGCGGAAATACTGTTGTTAGAACCACGGAAAACGAAGAAACGAGTATGTCACGAGTGACAATAGTTGTTAGACTTCTTCGAATGGTGAGTGGCTTGCGTCGTTCTATGTCAATCGCCATCGCTCTTGGCACATTGAATCATCTCTCCAACATCGCATTGATAGCATGGGGGGCGTACCTAATCTCATTGGTCATCCTTTCAGAAGCTCAGTTTCCGACTCTGCTTCAGATTAGCTTCCTTTTCATCTTGGCTATAGTGAAAGCTGTATGTTCCTATATTGAACAGACCAAGAACCATGACGTGGCGTTTCGACTACTTGCTCATTTGCGGACAAAGCTCTACAGGCATCTGGAGCCGCTTGCACCGGCCAAGCTCATGAACAAGCGCAGCGGTGACATAACGTCAACCGTCGGTGGAGATATAGAACTCATCGAAGTGTTTTTCGCTCATACGATATCTCCTGTTTTTATTGCATCCATTGTTGCAGGGTCAGTACTAGTTTTCATGGCGACGAAGTGGATCATCTTGCCTTTTGTCCTGTTACCGTTCTACGTCATTCTAGGCATCGGAGTCCCATTTGCATGGGAACGAATCGTCAGGCATCATGGACAGAAGGTTCGAAAAACATTGGGAGAAACCCACGCACACCTCACGGATTCGCTGCAAGGACTAGAAACAATCCTGTTGTTCAATCAAGGCCATACGAGAAGAGAAGAGATTGCCAAAAGAGGTCGATTCCTCAATAAGCTAATGGGACAACATGCGTCGTACGAAGGTATACTGCAAGGTCTGATCAGCGTGACTGTCCTGATTGCTGATATCATCTTTATTGCCTTTGCAGCGCAGGCCTTTTTTGATGGCTACCTGAATGCGCAGGAACTGATTGTCGTTGCTGCAATTGCAATAAGTTCATTCGGTCCTGTATCAGCAGTCGGTGGTGTTGCTCATCACTTGACCCTGACATTCGCCGCTGCGGAACGCCTGTTCAAAATAATGGATGAAGAACCCGAGGTGACAGACTCTCCCGAGTGCTCTCATCAACCCCCCCTTACTTTCGGGATAGAGTTCAAGGACGTGGAATTCGCGTATTCGAGCAACAGTCCCGCCATCTTGAGTAGATTCAATCTGGATGTTCCTCCGGCTACTTCGATAGCCATTATTGGTGAAAGTGGATGTGGGAAAAGCACCATACTGCGACTACTCCTTCGATTCTGGGATGTGAACTCCGGTCTGATTGCAATTGGTGGCGTGAACGTTAAAGAGATGTGCTTGGAAACTCTCCAGAATCTCATTGCAGTCGTTTCTTACGATTCACACTTGTTCGATGCCACCATTAAAGAGAACATTGCTATAGGCAACCCAAATGCGACAATGAAAGAGATTGTCAAATGCGCCATAAACGCTAACATTCACGACTTCATCGAAACACTGCCAAAAGGTTATGACACGTGTATTGGGGAGCTGGGTGATAGACTCTCAGGCGGGGAACGACAGCGGATTATCATCAGTAGAGCTCTTCTGAAAGATACGCCCATTCTAGTCTTGGACGAGCCGACATCGTACCTGGATGCTCTGAGTGAGAACGTTGTGCAAGAAACACTGAACAATATCGCCAAGGATAGAACCGTTATTATCGTCACTCACCGGCTTTCACCTATTGCCAATATTGACAACATCTATCTCCTAAACAAAGGCCAATGCCAGAAAATCCAGCTTGATCGCAAGAACCGTCCCAATCTGACGGCTATTCAGAGAGCGCCCTAGACGAGGTGGAAATGGATGACTGCCATGTTCCAGTTCCATCAGAAGGAGATGGTCATACCAGCTAATGAAAGCACGCTAATGGAATGAAGAGGATGAATAGGGATAAAATATCTTCACAAGAAGAGTACTTGAAACCGATAGCCTTACGTGAATACAATTCTGGTGAAATAACGGAGCTAGTAATGAATCAATTCACGAATGTAGTACTATCGCAAGTGTGGAGTAAATACCCGACGAATAAGGAGATTCCTACTCAAATACGCAGTGCAATGTTCAGTGAATGGGCAAGTAGAGCACATCAGGAATGGAATCTGGTGCGGCTGAACTATCGCCTTGAGAAGATTACCAGAATCGGAAGTAAAAGGGTAATCAAGTGCTGCTGCGTGTAAGATGCCAAACGTAACACGAACAAGGGAGCCTCAAGATGACGAGCAACGTATTCAACATACATTGGAAGAATTCGTGGAATGCAATGCGAAAAGAAAGAATGAAACCATCGAGAGTGACATTCGATTCGGAGTTCAGTGAGAGAGTTGTACACGACCAGTTCCAAGTACTCGAATCCAGCAATCACGAATATGGACAAAAAGCGGTAAGAGCCTTGGAAGTGATACTAAAGGGAAACTATGAAGCCTTGGAGATAGGCCCTGGCCCCGGAACACTAACGATACCTTTGGCTAAGAATGTCAAGAAGGTAGTTGCTGTTGAGTGCTCCGAGCTTGCTGCAAGCTACTTAGCCAAGAATATGAAAGAGCACCAACTCACCAACATCGAGATCATGAATAAGAGGTGGGAGGAACTTAGCGATTCCGAGTTGAAAGACCGGTTTGATCTCGTGGTCTGTTCTCATTTCCTTTGGCAAATGAAGGATCTCAAGGAGCATTTGAGAAGAATGGAGAACGCATCTAGGAAGCATTGTGTGGTGATACAGCCTGCTGGAAGAGATAACCTAGTGAGAGAAGCGTAGACGGAAGTCACGGGGCGAAATTATGGGGGGCAGTCAGAGCCAGACGCCGACTTCTTTGTCTATCTGATTCTACGAAGGTGGGGCAGACTGGTAAATGTGAAAACCATGGAATACAGCATTGAGAGAGATCTGGACCAAGAAGCAAGATACATCGCATTTCTAGTCGGGAAACACATAGAGGTCAATGCGGACAGGATGAAGGCTATTGAGAACTATGCTCATGAACGAATAGGAACTGAACAACATAAGGAACAATGCTGCGCGGTCGTCATGTGGTGGACTAAAGAGTGAATCGACCCGCCCCTTTAGCATATTGAAGCGCACGATCCAACTCGTTGGGCGATTCTCTGGATTCGGGGAATGCATTGCCATATTCGCGCATAGTGGGCCTTATCTTCAGTTTCATATGTTTTTAGCGGGTTCTTGCACTCTGCTCGAGTCTTCAGGTGGTAGCCAAAGAAGCTGAGAAAGATGTTGAAGAGAACAAGAAGGCCCAGAGCTATAAGGAATGTGACAAGGAGGCGACGAGAGCGGCTGCCAATAGAATCTAGTAGCATATCATGACTTGATCGGGTTTCCGTCCAACAGGCTTAGAACTCATCGTACATGTAGAGAATGATGTCAGAGAAATACCCCTTCCACTCATGTTTCTCCAGCTCCTTGTGCAACCTGTCAACTGGAAAGGAACCCCCGTGCGCAGGATAGACAATTCCGGCGCCGTGTTGGGCCAGTGCTCTCCAGCTATCATAAAGCCATCGCTATCTTCTACTCTATTCCCCTGTTCCGTATGACTTGTAGGTTCGAAAACTGAAATAGATCAGGGCAAAGGTTATCCAAGCGTTGAAGTAGGGACGGTTCTCGAAGGGTGCGATGCCCATTGCCAACAGGACAAGAGGGAACAAGTTCAAGATTCCAACGACTACGCCAAGAAGATAACCTATCTTCAGGTCCATCAAGCATAACAGACAGATGACTCCCCAGATGATTGTCAGTACCACTATCACTGCGAACGTTGGTACTGAATGAGCTTCGCCGAATATGGCTGCGCCCTCGAACTCGAATATTATTTTGAACAGGATCTGAGCAACTATGAATGCAATAGTGGCCTGTTTTTCCATCGAAAAGTTCTTCGTAGGTATCATATACTTTCCATCCTTGCTATTTGTGGTTTGGTAGACTCAGCAGTCGAGGTATCGAAATACCGCCTGATCATTTGGCCGATGGTTCGAAACTGAATTTGAGGGGTTAGAAACACCTACATAAGTTAGTCGTATCGAAGAACTTATAGTTTGCTGACTGGGTAGTTGCAGTTCTTATCGTCGCTGCAGGTTGTTGTTACATGCTTCCCTCTTCCAGAGTCATTCTGATTGTTTCGTCAATGACTCGTTGTATTGTGGGCGGCAAGTCAGGTATGTCCAGACTAACAAAACCACTCACAATCAAGGCAGCCGCCTCGTCCTCATTAAAACCACGACTCATGAGGTATTCCAATTGCAAGTTTCCAATCTTGCCCACAGTAGCCTCATGACTTAGCACACAATCCCGGTGGAGAGCCTCAAGTCTTGGAATGGCGTCAACCCTTGATTCATCACTGAGCAAGAGGGAATCGCATTCCAAGCGTCCCTTCGTCCCAGGCGCCATGCCTATTATATCACCTCTTGTTGTAATGTCCGCTCGATCAGTAGCAACAGCACGTGCAATTACGAAGCCATTTGCACCAGGTGCCTCGAGCGTTAACAATCCACCCACATCGTAGCGTGAATCCTTGCTGCCGTAAACAATAGAAGTCAAGTCGGCCTTAGCATTCCTTCCAGTCAGTCTGCTCTGGGGGTATGACTGAATCGAGTGTATCGGACTCAAGATTGCGTAATTCTCGATGTAAATGCCATTTTCACTCACTATCGTAGCAGAGCGGGGTCGAACATCTACTGCTTCACTCCACCTGTGCACCATGGTGAAACTGAGCTTCGCGTTTTTCCCGACGTAGAACTCCGATACTCCAAGATGAAGGGCGTTCTGTGTGGTTGACAGTGAAGTGCAACCATTGACCACATGCAGCTCAGAGCCTTCTTCTGCGATGATGATGTTGTGGATATTTTGTAATGAACGGTTCTTCCTCATCAACATGCAGCTCTGAATAGGCATCTTCACCTTCACGCCAGGCTTTGCTCTTATGAAATATCCATCATACTTCTCAAGCTCGCTTGTCGCCGTATACTTGTCTGCGTCAACTAGCACTGCATTCCAAAGATAGTCATTAAGCCAGTCGTGCTTCATAAGCGCCTCATTGATAGGGAGTATTTCGAGCCCCTCTTCCTTCAACATCATTTCTGCAAGGATGAGTTCATGATCAATCTGCAAGTATGACCCGGCAACCGCTTTTTGATCAGGATCAAAGGCCACCTGACTGACCACTGCCCTGTCCATTTCCGAAAGATCATCCAATCGCTCAAGGGTCCCAACGGCTGATTTATCGTGTGTGAATCTGTCAACATCTATGTCGAGCCCGTACAGAGCAGTCTTGTTTCTTGCCCGTTGTGCGCGCCTCTTCTTCTTCTCTGCTGTGATCATGTCAACCCAGACTCCATAAACCAATTCATTGTGCCACTTCTGCAAGAAATCTGTCGTACCCCTTTTCTTCGAGTACCGGTATATCGCTCATGTCACCTGTGTAGACAAGCTGTCCCTTATTGAGAATGTACACAATATCGACTTGCAGGAACTCCAAGACATAGCGGTGGTGACTGATAATCACCAAGGCAGTGTCACCCCTGTCCTTGATTGCTTTCAGCTCTCGACCGACCATCTTCAACGAATCATAGTCCAGCCCACTGTCAGGCTCATCAAGAATCATTATCTTTGGCCGCATGGAGAGCACCTGAAAGATTTCGCTCCGCTTGATCTCTCCTCCAGAGAAGCCGTCATTCAAATCACGTAGCGCTAGGTTCCGAATCCCCAACCTATCGAAATCGTTGTATAGTTCCTGTGTGCACAACATGCAGCTCTCACTCATGAGAGTGGTGTCTACATCCTTGTTCACATAGCTGGGACACACACGACATATGAAGTCCTGGAATCTGACTCCTGAGATTAAAGGCGGCTTCTGAAATGCATAGCCAATGCCCATTCGGGCTCTCTCGTCGATAGCCTTGTCAAGGATTGACTCACCTTCGAAGAGGATATCACCAGCGGTGACTTCGTACTCCGAGAGCCCAATGATAGACTTGGCAAGCGTGGACTTGCCAGATGCATTGGGACTGAGAATCGCGGCGACCTGATTCTCCATGAACTCAATGCTGATTCCATCGAGTATGCGCACACCCTGCGCCCCTACGCTGAGGTTGTGAGTTTCCAAGATAGTTTTAGTCATTTTCCTGACTCCTTAACTGCAGGCTCCCGCTGAACGAGTGATAAGCCGCGTTCGAAATGTATTTAGGGTTATCTAATTTTATTAGAGGTATATAACTTTAGCGTTTCAACCAATAGAATCAGTCATCATTGTGGGGGTTAACAATGGGAATCAATAGACACAGAGCTCTCAAAGTCGCAAAGGAAGACATACTCCGCGCGATTATTGAATTCCAGACAGACTCCATAGAAGAAATACGTCAGGAGCTCGAAACTCCTGAATCCATCACAAGAGCTATCGACCAGTTGGTAACAGAGGGTTTGGTATGTCTGAGCGAACGCTCGGTCAGACTCACGCCGGCCGGGGAAGAAGCTGCTGGAGTGATTGTCACTAGGCACAGGGCAATTGAAGATTACTTCAGACACGAAGTGGACTGTGAGGAGGCTCATCGTATTGCACATAGGCTTGAACACGTCATTATTGAGGAAGTGGTTTACTCCCTGAAGAGAATCCGCGAGCTTGAAAATAAGGGAAGTCCACTGTCAGGGGATGAGTGGGGAGAAGGATTGATCACGCGAGTTGATATTGCTGACAGTCAGCTCTTTGACCGCTTGATAAGCATGGGTATTTGTCCTGGCCAATGGGTCAGAACCATCAAGAGAATTCATGGGGGCCTCATAATTTTGCTGGGAAACACGCAACTGGCTGTGGGCTGGGAGATTGCTTCCCAAATAGAGGTGATGTTCCCGTGACTGCTAACCCTGGCAAGAAGACATTGAAGGTCATGCTTGTGGGTCAGCCAAATGTGGGGAAGAGCTGTCTGCTGAACGCTCTTGTTGGTCCTTGCGTCACGATTTCCAACTACCCAGGAACGACTGTTGAAACTACGCAAGCAAAGCGAGAAATTGGAGAAACATCATTCATCTTTGTGGACAGCCCTGGAACCTACTCGTTAAGCGATCGTAGTGAAGACGAACGTGCCACAAAGCATGCTCTCCTGTCGAATGATATGGACGTTGCCGTGATAGTGCTTGATGCGTGTTCATTGGAACGTGGCCTATACTTCGCGCTGCAGGTGATTGAGTCAGGAGTCAAGACCGTTATTGCGATGAACTTCATAGAAGATGCAGTTGAAAAGGGCATCACAATCGAGTACGATAGACTTGGCCGTTTGCTTCGTGTACCTGTAGTGCCCTTCAACCCATTCACGAAACGAGGGTTGGATGATCTCATTGATGAGATTCGCAATGCATCAAGATTCCGATCTGCTACAATCGATGTGCTCTACGATGACCATATCGAGAGCGTCATATCAATGCTCATTGAAGAGGGTCTGGATACATCACTACCAACAAGATTCGTTGCGCTTCGGATTCTCGAGGAGGACAAGGATTTCCTACACCTAGTGAACAAAACGACAATGATACGGATTAAGGATAATATTGGCAAAGATTGTCTGCTCATCACAGAAGACATCGCACGTATGCGGTACGGCACCGCTTCGTTTCTCGCAGCTCAAGGAACGAAGATAATTCACAGGGAAACAAGAAAGAAGGAAGTCATAGATTCACTCAGGATAGACCGGTGGTTGCTCCATCGTTTTTGGGGTCCAGCTCTCACATTGCTGTTCTTTTTGGCTCTCTTCTATACGCTGTTAGTTGTCGGTGGAACCATTCAGTGTCTATTAATGACTGTGAGTGAAAGCCTCATCGCACTAATCCTAGCGGATGGCGGTTTCCTCACGCAAATTTTGATTGATGGGTTGACAGGTGTCACTGCAGGCGTTGCTATGGCTTTGCCCTATGTCTTCCTGTTCTATATCATCCTAGGACTAACTGAGGACATCGGTCTTTTGCCACGGTTCGTCGTAAATGTCCAGAGAACTCTCCGTTTCTTCCATATTCCAGAAAGAGGCTTCATCAGCCTGATGCTTGGCCTCGGATGCACGGTTCCGGCGGTCACCTCCACCAGAATCATGCGGCAGCGCGACCAGCAGGTTCGTCTCGTATTCCTATACGCCTTTGTGCCATGCTCATCGCGACTGGGGATTATCTTGGGAGTTGTAGCGTATTACGGTGGCAACGGGCTAGTCCTCCCACTATTTGCGACGCTGGGGTTGGCAGCGCTCTTCTGGCTACTTATTATGAAAACACTTTCAAAGGACGAACTTGATCCCATCTTGCTAGAATTGCCGGCATATAGAAGACCAATGATAAGCAATGTGGCACACAAGAGCTGGCTTCGGATGAGGGAGTTCGTTGTCGTGGTAATTCCACTGCTCATCCTGGGAGGAGTGATATATTCGTTCATCGACCAGCTTGGTGGCACGGTAGTTCTCATCGGTCCCTTCGCATTTGTGACTGAAGGCTTGCTGGGACTTCCAGCTGAAACGATTATCCCAATCCTGTTTGGGTTTGTCCAAAAGGACCTTACGGGGGCTATGTTGGTTTCAGTGCTCGGAGGAGATGTTGCGGCGGCCATGACCCCGCTTCAGCTGTTCACCTTTGGTGTGGTCACTAGTATTGGTATACCGTGCATAATTGTGGTCCCAGCAATGTTGAAAGAGATCGGGTGGAAAAACACCTTCATCATTCTCGTAACCACGAGCCTGTTCTCTTTGGTTGTAGCGAGTACCGCTTGGCGGATTGCCCTGCTATTCGGGTTCATGTGAAATAGATGCAGACTGCAACTACCCAGTACGAAAACCCATGACTTCAGTTGCAGGAGATACTGGAAGCCTGACAAGGGTTTGTAACAGCTGCAGAATACCTGTACAATGCTGCTCCTCTCTTGGATGAATAGCGAATCGAAGACCCTTTCTTGTAGGTGGTTATATGCTCCAGAGAGGGACCTGTACATGTAGTGTCAGTCTAGGACGAGAACCAAGTCCAAGGATGACTCTACCGTCACCGTCAGTTGGCCGGGGACGTAAAATGCCCGTGGAGAGGACGTAAGACTTTCAGTTAGTTCTTCAGAATTAGCAAAAAGCAGCCTCGATGAAGCAGGAACCGAACATCAGTTCAGGACCTTGATGTCCAGGATTGTCGAGGTTTCGGGCAACGGCGAGGATATAATCATCCGAATCTAGGTACATGGCGGGCGGTGCTAAAATTTGCATTGTGTTTTAGACAAGCTCGCTTCCTAGATAGGTCATCTACACTATTCTGATTCCGGGGCCACTCAATAAAGTTAGTCGTGATTATTGAAGTTATAGTGGCCTAAATTCTTATTAGACCGCTGTGTAGTGATTATCACGAGTACAATGCTACCTCCAGTGTTCACTGCAATTTCGCTAACTATTCCGATTGTCATCATGGCGTTTCCATCCATCAGATACTGGTCTGAGTTTAGGAAAAAGCGAGAAAACAGCCAACCTACCAAGAAGGCCAACTATCCATTCCCCTTCTTTCAGGTGTTCGCATTCGGCATCTTTTGTATGTGGGGTTTTTGGATCGGAGGCATCCTATCTCTGTCCCTAGGGTTTTTTGATACCTTGTTCGGTTGGCTTGTGTTTACAACCCCATACGATCTAGCAGTTCAGATTGCGGGGTTCTGTGTATTCTTTGTTGGTGCCCTAATATATGACTTAACCCTGATAATCACAGGAAAGTATCTGCGTCCTTCAACATCGGGCATACTAGAAGATCACAAGTTGATCAGGAAAGGCCCCTTCGGAGTAGTTAGGCATCCCCTGTATATGTCGTACTTCCTCATTACGGTTGGTATCGCGGGGATTCTTCACATTGGATGGATACTCATTCCATCTCTTTGCATTGCTTTTGGGATATACCCAACAGCTAAAGCTGAGGAGGAAGTACTGATTGAACAGTTTGGGGAGGAATACGTCAGGTATCGGCAGGAAGTTGGTATGTTTCTTCCAAAGGTATAGAATCAGGTGTTTGAATTAAATTCAGAGAATACTTGGAAGAGAATCTGGCTTCTCTTTGGAGTGTTTTTCATCCTGATTTCCGTCATGATGCCGGAGAAGCTAATCATCAAAAAGGCTGCCTGCGACCGCCTTGACGGCAGACACGATGTCCCCCGAGTCCATGAGTTCACGAATCTGCATGATATCAGGACTGAGTTCTCTGTCATCTTCAAGAATGGGTACTCTTTCTCTGATGGCAGCGTGTGCCCTAGCAAGAGAATCTGACGGCTTTAGCGGCGTTAAGAGATCAAGCCCCTGTGCTGCACACATGTATTCAATTGCAATGATGTTCTTCACATTCTCAAGAACCATCCTTGCTTTTCTTGCTGCAATCGTGCCCATACTAACGTGGTCTTCCTGTCCAGCGCTTGTCGGTATCGAGTCAACACTCGCTGGATGAGATAGGCTCTTGTTCTCAGAAGCAAGCGCCGCCGCTGTGTATTGAGCTATCATCATCCCGGATTCGAGGCCACTCTGCTTTGTCAGGAATGGGGGCAAACCACTGAGTTTTGGGTCCACTAGCCTATTGATTCTCCTCTCTGATACGTTGCCAATCTCGGAGAGGGCTATTGTTAGAAAGTCCATAGCCAGCGCTATTGGCTGCCCATGAAAATTGCCTCCTGAGAGGATATCGCCGCCCTCTGGAAAGACCAATGGATTGTCAGTTGCAGAATTGATTTCTGTTTCCAGAACGCTCCGAACATACCTGATGGTATCCAGTGATGCTCCCAGGATTTGAGGGATACACCTGAGCGAATACGCATCCTGAACCTTGCCGCAGTCCGCATGGGATTGATTGATTTCGCTATTCTTGCGAATCGCCCTCAATTCCTTCGCAACGTCCTGTTGACCCTCCTGTGGTCGTATCGCATGAATTCGCTCATCAAAGGCGACACGGGTTCCCTTGAGAGCTTCTAGGCTCATAGCGGCTGCTACGGATGCGTCATGGACAAGCGTCATCGCATCATGAACAGCAAGAAGACCAACTGCCGTCATTGGTTGAGTGCCATTGATTAGAGCGACACCTTCCTTTGCTTGGAGTGTAACGGGGTCAATGCCAGCCACCATCAGCGCT
>Ga0114919_10001172_pt1 | contig 21094 bp, 25 predicted proteins | sample BlataG_FD_88682 | JGI IMG/M metagenome (GOLD analysis project Ga0114919, IMG submission 88682) | Deep subsurface microbial communities from Black Sea to uncover new lineages of life (NeLLi) - Black_00105 metaG | ecosystem: Environmental > Aquatic > Marine > Oceanic > Sediment | place: Atlantic... | reverse complement strand
GGGGGGGAGAGAACCTCTCCCGGTCTCCATCATCATCTTGATCAGAATGACTCCAAGAGCAGGAAGGCAGGTGGGAGACAAGATTGAATGGCGGCCAACGAATGGAATTCGGAACAAAAGGCAGGAGCTAAGACAATTCACGTTCCCTTTACAACATTTGAATTGTTTCAGTAGTAAGCTGGAGTTGTCTTTCAGTAGGAAATCGCAGCTGCAGAAGCAATCAAAAGCAAAATGAGTGACGATGAACACCATGACGTGAATTTCGAATCCACTGATGCTGGAGCCAGGTATGTTATCCATTGCGATGCTGTATCTCTGTAAAAGTTTCGACTACCTCGCTCTAAATCTCATCATGGTGGCTGCACCTCCCTCTTTATCTATTGCAGTAAGACCTTCCCCATGCAAGCAGGTGCGTTAAATATCATTCTCTGGATGCAATCATACACCCTCAATTGGTGCATTGTCACATCGAGTCTCTAGCAGCCATCTCCAATTTTCTTTGTGGGGGGCAGCCGACACCCAAACCACTCTCCGTCTCTTTTTCTTCTATTTTCAACAACTCAGCTAACCTGTTCCCTCTCCCAAAAACACTATTATGTAACAGGCAATATCCGTAAGAGTGGTCACATCGTGATCAGGGGCCGCCCTTGCAAGGTCGTTGACGTTTCCACCTCCAAAACCGGCAAGCACGGTCACGCCAAGTGCGTTTTCGTCGGTGTTGACATCTTCACTGGCAAGAAGATGGAAGAATTGACCCCCTCTTCCCATAACTGTGACGTCCCACATGTCAGCCGCACTGATTATACTCTTTTGGACATTTCTGATGATGGATTTGTCTCCCTCATGAGTGAAAGTGGCGACACCAAGGACGATCTTACCTTGCCAGGTGGCACTGATGATCTTGAGAAATTGGCCATCCAGATCAAGGATGACTTTGATGCTGGCAAGGAGCTTACTGTCTCCGTTCTTGCAGTAAGTAGAATAGATTATGTTATATAAGAAAGAGAGTGCAGCAGAAGAGAAGGAAGAAGAACAAGATGGTGATGAGAAGTGGGGCCAGGTGTGCGAGTCATTTATTTCTTGACACACACATACCATACATGCAGATAGGCTTTAGCTCTATAGTATTGCATTGCATTGATAGTAGGTTGATGAGGAAGAAGAAACGAAGTACCATCAAATGCTTAGCTACAAGATGCTGACAACACTTATTTTCAGCCTTGTCTGAATCACCTATCTATCGACCCAGTGTAGTTGTGCAACTGCCTATATTGAGATCATGTCTGTCCTGTCTCCTCTCATTTATTTCTACTCTTGCATCACCCCATTCTCCTGGCTTCTCTTTCCCTGTTGTGTGGATTTTGTCTTGAAGAATGACAATGTCCTGACCCCAATCTCCTCTTCCTCTTCCTCTTCCTTTTCCTTTTCCTTACTACTACTGCAGGCTATGGGCGACGAGATGATATGTGCCGTCAAAACTGTTGCAGGAACTTCTTAAGAATAGAGGGCATTATGAACCCCTGAGACGGGGAGAGGGAGATGGGCTTGTGGCGGTGACGATAATGGTGGTGATGGTGGTGGGTGTTGTTTTGTTGGCAAGAGACAGGCAGTAAGGGGTTCATTTCATATTGTGTATATGGTTGAATGATTTTGTTCTTCCATTGTTTCTCTTGGTCATCTTGCTTTTGTTTTAGTACATTTTTAAAAGCCAATTGGAAATATTTCAGTTACAAGAAGGGAGAAGGGAGAGAGAAGTATAGATGGTGATGCCATGAATTAGTCCCCGGAACACCGACTGGCAAAAATTCTCTGCTCTCTCTTTTGGTGCGAAAAAATAGCTCAAAATAGAACAGCGTTGCAGCAATCAGTCTCTCTTATTCATAAGGTGTACATATCACTCAAAGTTAAGTGGATAAATAGACCAGAGAGCGATACTATTAGAAAGATGTCAACAGGAAAAGGAGTAAAAGATGTCCCACCAGAGGCCTTCATCAAGGCTTTCGCTGCACATTTGAAGAAAACAAACAAGGTAAGAACATAGATTATACTTCTTATGATGTTGGCTATAAGGAGACAGAGCCACTATTGAAAAATGGCATCATCAATAGTATTTCATCACCAAAACGCCGGCCTTGAAGATTTCAGGGCTGCAATTTGGCTGTTATGAAAATTAGAATAGCTTGTATTTATTGCAAACCCGTTTCTTACTTTTAGCTCACCCATGTCCTCTTAATCCATCCCCATTTCACTTCAGGTCCAATTGCCTGCAAATGTGGACTTCATGAAGACTGGTGCCTTCAAAGAACTCGGTCCACTCGATGCCGACTGGTATTACGTACGCTGTGCCGCCATTGCTAGACAACTCTATGTCAGGCAAGGTCTCGGCGTCGGTGCCTTCCGCATAATCTTCGGTGGACGTACCAACAAGAAGGGTAGACATATGCCAGAGCATCACGCAAAGGCCTCAGCTGGTGTCATTCGCCACGCTTTACAGCAACTGGAGGCTCTTGGTTTGGTTGAGAAGAACTCCGGCGCAAAGGGAAGAAAGATTACTCCAGAGGGTCAGAGACAGATGGATTTGGTAGCCAATAGAGTGGAGACTCCCAAGTTCTTCTACTTGTAGAGTAGAGCCCCCTATTAGAAAATAAAATAAAATACATCTCCTCACTTAAGTAATTATGTACATGTAAACATGCCTCCCCACTGATAGATTCTTGTCATGTTTTTCTTTCTTGTTGAGATAGAAAGAGGGAGAGACCATGAGCTAGGGTTAGTTTAATTGGACTATATGAAGTAAACTCGAACAATTGATCTTTACATAAATCTTTAGGCCACAAAAATTCGTGTGGCACCTTTATTCCGGTGAAATTTCAAATCCTCCACTTGATCATTATTAAAGTAAACAGCCTTCACCTGATGCTGTATGGTAACATTGATGGGTGCAATCAGAAAATGCACGTCTCACCAGGTGCTCGTTCCACTCCTCTCTGCTTTGGTTCTCACGCTCGCCGTCGTTGCCTTCTCTCGGTTTCAGCCTCGGCGTTTCGCTGAAGGCTTTGCAGTGTCGGTTAAAAAACCACTTGAACAAAGCGCCTACAAGCTGATAAGAAAGACCGCCAATCCCAGAAGAAGGGCCATTCTTCACATAGGTCCACATAAGGTTGCATCCACCTATCTCCAGGCAAAACTGTGCCAAGAGCGGGACACGTTGGAGCAGCTAGGATATGCAATCCCAATTGCAGACACATGCAAAAAATGTAGAGCAAAGCATTTTGCTGGAGTCGCATTTCAATTAAAAGGAGAAACCAACAAAGCAGGGAGATATAGTTGTTCCTCAAACCCACCAGTCACGGAATTGAAAGACTTTCTTCAATCTCACAATACTGGGGGGGCCGTCATCCTGTCTAGTGAGGAGTTTGATGATCTGAATGAAGACCAAGTTGCAGAATTAGCAAACATACTCTCAGATTACGACACTACAATAGTATCATATTATAGACTCAAATTAGAGCACTTTGTGAGCTATTTCACTCAACTTCAAAAGGGTCGAGAGAGGCCAATATCATTTCTAGACTTCTTCTGGTCTAAAATCAGCAAGCTGAATCCAGATGCAGGTCCAGATGACCCTATGACACACCTCAATGGTCTTTGCTATAAAAGAGTACTAGAATCGTTTGGGAGGCATTTTGGTGTGGAGAACCTAGTCGTTATCAATTACAATGGCCTGAAAGCAGCTGGGCTGGATCCTTGGGAAGTGATGGTGAAGGAAGTGTTGGGGCATACAGAGTACAAAATTCGAGATGATGCAGAATCAAAGCCACGGAATGTCTCTCCAAATCCTCTGACTCTTTCTGTTGCTGCCCATTATTATCAGTTGGTCTGGGCCCAAAGCCAAAGTAGCAACAGTAATAGTGGTGGAGAGATCCACCATCCTACCTACTATAGCTCTGGTTGCATCCGGCCATTGCTAGGACCATTAGAGAAGGTTGTGCCCAAGAAATGTAGCAACTTGAAAAGTACATGTACTTTATGGGAGCTCCAGGAGAGTGAGTACCTGACACAAATAAAAGGAAGAGCAAAGCTGCTTCACTTTGACTTTGACGACGAGGGGGCGGTCACATTAGGAGGAGACCACGATGACTACACAGTGTGTGAGGTCGATGAGAAATCACTGCAGGATGAATATAAGAAAGACAGCTACCGTGCAGCATTAGAGGAGGTCAACAGAGAGATTTCAGACAAGTGTAGTAATAAATAAAATAAGTGGTAAGAAGATAGAAACTCAATTAAAACCTAGTGAATCATTTATATCATATGTGTAGATGTGTATATTTTTATTCAACCTAAGTTGTCGAATTCGAATGTATACTTATAAATAGAGGAGTGTCTACCAACTTTTCATTATTGTTCTTTAAATTATCATCATTGATCAATTGAAAACATACACAAGATGGGTAGTTCCTTCTACTCCTACTCTCACCTCTGACAATCTTCCCAGATGTCTCAATAACACCAACATTGATCTGCCACTGTTGTCCATTCTCACCATTGACCCATTTTTTAAATCGCTTTCAATCACAAAGTATCGACCATTCTTCAATGCATCATGACCCTGTGTGTAAAAGAGTGGGAGGTCAGTAGGAGTGGACTATATGTATACATATACAAATGTAGACAAGGTTACGTAAAGGAGAGGGAGAAGGAAAGGGGGGGATATGAACAACATACAAATAGACTTACCGCAAAGTTCACCATGAGCCAGAACGCTTGCCTCTTCTCAGCCCCCAGAGGTCTGTTACGACGTGCAGCAGAAACAAGCTGAGCATTATGTTCTGCTGTAGAAGCTAATTCATCGATAGCTGCATTGACTTTATCTATAGTGAGTCTTCCTTTCATATATGATGGTACTGTGGTGAGTTCCTGAATGGTGATATATCTGCGAGGAGCTGGGGGGCGTTTCTTGGCAGCTGGGATGTTGGATGTCGATCTTTCAAGGTGGCATTGAGGGTGGTGGTGAATGATAGTTTCTGATTTAGAAGGTACGTCAGCAGCTGATGTGGTGGTGGTGGTGGTGGTGGTGGGAACATAGGTGGGAATGTGAGCAGCTATGTGGTTGACGTGTTGATGTTGCTGGCGAGCTGAGTGGATGAGGGACTGCATACGGGGGAGGGAATTGCGTTCCTTTTTGAGATAATTGTGAACGTCCCTGAGCTTCACCTCTAGTGCGTATACAGTAGTATCTATTGCTGCTAGATCTTCTGCATAAAGCTGCTTGGTTGAGTCTGCAAAAGGGAAAGAAGACAGTGGAGAATTTGAGTTGTTGTTTGATGTTTTCGTGCCGTTGACTGTCCCTTGAAGGTCAATTAGCTCACCTTCTACACGCATTAATGTCATCTCTTTGATTTCAGCCACCTGGGAACTGAAGGTGGACACTAGTCGCTCAAAGCTTCCCAAGCTTTCCATTTTGGGGTTTAAATCCTAGTATGCTACTAAGCGACGTTGGAAGGTGCCTGATATGAATACTTAAATCACTAGAAATGATGCAGTGTAGTCGATTTAGAGGTTTGAGTGTATTTTTAAACACCAATTCAAACTATGTTTTCGAATGCCGAACATTGGCTTGTACCTGTCGACCTTCATCTCATGGCCTCTCCACATTCCCAACCTGCATTTTGCTAGATCAATCTGGGCCTGTTTCTTTACTTATACAAGATTATGTACAAGTGAGCTACCATATCAATCACATTATAAGTCTTGGAACGGACCAAATATTCCCTGAAAACCGTTGTGTTATCTTTTCAATCCAGCAGCACTTAATCCTGCAACACAACTCTATAAAGCGGCCCCTGGTCGGTAAACACACACCACAACCTAGATATAACATCAACCTACAATTATTTAAACAGAATCCCCGGTAACAACCAATGGCAGCCTTCCTGAGGAAGATCCCCGCCTCCAACCTCCACGTGTCAAAACCAACCTGGTGGCTGGAAAGCCGCTTCCACTTCTCCTTCGCCGACTACTACAACCCCCAAAACACCAATTTCGGCCCTCTAAGAGTCCTCAACGACGATCTAGTCAAGCCTAAGAGTGGATTTGGTGCTCATCCCCACCGCAATGCTGAAATATTCTCTTACGTTGTCAAGGGAGAGCTCACTCACGCTGACTCCATAGGCAATAAAGAAAGCTTGGGCAGAGGTCAAGTCCAGTACCTTAGTGCAGGAACAGGCATTGTACATAGTGAAATGAACGACGGTGACAAAACCTGCCGCTTCCTCCAGGTCTGGATCACCCCTGATAGATCAGGCCACCAACCACAATATGGTTCTTCCAGGTACACCAACACAGATAGAAAGAATACATTGCTACACATTCTAGGTGGTACAGGAACACTTCCCAAGTGGAACAACATCACAGAAGGCAAGTGCATCAACCTCCATCAAGATTGCAACGTTTTTGTATCTGAATCAGATGCAGACATGACGTTTGACATCACTCTGCCATCGGGGCGTCAGGCGTATGTGGTGTGTATCGAGGGAGCCATGTCGGTCGCTGCTTCAGATTCGTCTTGTGGTGACATTGAACACAAGTTGCAGGAGAGGGACGCAGCTGAACTCGGTCCTGCAGAGGGAGGAGGTGGAAAGAAGACACTGTATGTGACTTTGAAGCCTCAAGGTCCTCAAGGTGCTCATTTCATGTTGGTTGAAATGAAAAGCTAATAGTCAAGTATAAGGAATAGCTAGTTGCTAATGAATTGGTCCATGTACAAATGTTGTTAATGTAATACTATCTCTTTACATATCTTCCTCAAGCACATTTTTTAATATTTTTAATATTTCAAATCAAGTATTGCAGCCCCACTGGAAGGCAACGACGCAAATATTGTACTTTTCAAATCCTCCCTCCCCAACCTCCCCGCCTCCATCAACGGCCTCAAATACTCCTCTGTCACTTTTTTTGTAAACGCATCTTCCTCCCCTCTCTTTACCAAAGACACAGTACACCCTCCCCACCCAGCTCCAGTCAACCTGGCCCCTATAGCCCCTGCCTTTCTGGAAATGCTGACTAGAGTATCCAATTCAGGAGATGAACATTCGTATAGGTCTCTAAGTGACTGATGAGAAGCATCCATCAAGGCGCCTAATGTTGCCAATGTAGTAGTACCACTAATAGTACCATCAGTCCCATTGTCTTCTTTTTTGCATGCTGCAGCAAAGTCAACCACTCTTTGCTTCTCAGTATACACATGCACAGCCCTATCTCTGAGATTAAATGTAGGATTAGCTTCTAATACTCTGAGAGCTGCTGCATCTCCTTGGTATAGATCTGTTAGTTTCCTTCCTAGTGCAGTTTCTATCTCTGGATGTGTATATAGATCCTTGTGAAGGTATTGCTTTGCTGCTTCAACAGCAAAGCATTTTTCCCCCTCAGTACCAGTGGTAGTAGTTGAGTCGCTGCTCTTTTGTAATAGTACAATTTCCTCAACTTGTTTAAGAGTAGTAATATCAACAGCTTCCTCCCTGCTCTTCCCTAATGCAATTGCCATTACAGCACTTGCCAACCTACACTCCACTACTCTTAGATTGTACTGCTTTGTAGCCTTCTCTGCCTTATTACTAACCGCCAGTGAATTGCAAATCACAAAGGAAGCTTCAGTGGGGAGGTGAATGTCAGTCGTCCTAACAGGATTGAAATTCACCAACTTGGCACAGCCTGGCATGCCCATAATACTGATAGCTTGGTCCATGCCGCCAGATGTGACTCCCACATGCCTCTCAGCAAGAGCAGTGAACTCTGCCACCTGTCCTTTTGTCATTTGAATACCGTGTGCTGCGAGGATCGCCAGCGATGACGCGCATACCAAGGCTGCTGAGCTGGACACGCCACCTCCAAGAGGAACAGTGCCGTGTACCATTACTTGGAGGCCCTGGGGAGTAGGGAGGGGGTCTATGGTGCCATCCTTGACACAGGCTTCCCATACACCCTTGTAAGCGGAGAGGAAGTAGTTGGCCCAGGAGTGACGGGAGACGTCGACTGGTTGGTTTGGGTCGACTGAGAAGGTGGTGTCGGGGTACTTGTTTGGGAAGAGGTGGGAGATTTGGAGGGTAGTGTTGGAGGGGGAGCAGGAGGAGGCAGGAGGGGGTTTTCTGATGGCGACAATGGTGTCGAGAGCGAGGGCCATAGGGAGGACGCCGTAGCCTTCGTAGTCTATATGCTCGCCAATAAGATTGACTCTGCCGGGAGCTCTGGCGAAAAGATCGGGTGGAGCGCCAAACTTGGCCTCGAAAGCTTGAGCGATTGTGTCGTATCGAGCCTTGGCATCTTCAAAGCCTGTGATAAAAGTGTGGGAGTGGTCAATTGCTTTGGGTTCAACGGTTTGATCATGAGAATTGATGTATGTTTCCTACCTTCACTGCCATATACTGGTTCCAGTGAGTCATAGCGGTTGATGGGATCACTTGACATCTTTGATTTAGTGTTATGCAATAGGAATATATGGCCACACGGTCGTAGAACTGAGTATTTCAAGGTCCCCGCTCGTTCCTTCCGGCAACGTCAGAGGCAGAGGCAGAGTTGCTCAAATGTATTGTTTGCAGAAGGTTTTTTGTCACTTCCAACTCTATCTTTGAATTTCACCTAAGTTGAAAAGTAAAGCTACAGCATATAAGGGGAAATTGTATCTAGACTCAAACAATAATCGAGTTCACTAAATTGGTTTTGAAAATGAGACACCGAATTAAAAAGCCCTTCTTTGGAACTAGTGCATCACATAGGTGGTCGATGTTAAGGTTGGCATATTGATTGCAGCTACACGATACTCGAATTTCCTTAATCTCATCAACTAATTTCCCCTCTTTCTCTTGTTTCCCGCAGAACTATGGTAACACAACTAATAGAACATGAACGTATCCAAACCACAGTAGCCAAGGCCAAGGAATTGCGCCGATTAGCAGACAAAGTAGTCACTCTAGGCAAGCGAGGCAACCTCCACGCTCGACGCCAAGCCGCCAAAATCATCCGCACAGACGACGCCCTACGCAAGCTCTTCGATGTCATAGCACCTAGATACGCCCTCAGGGATGGTGGATACACTAGGGTTCTTAAAACAGGGCGTAGGCTGGGAGATGCAGCTCCAACTGCTTTTATTGAATATATAGATCGGGTTGGAGAATTAAGACCTGCTAAGGCCCCAGTGCAACCAACCACTAATCCATTCATACCTGAAGCAGCTAAAGTCTTGCTGAATAGCAATAATAGTAGTAGTACTAGTAGTAATATTGCAAAGCAATAACAATAGTAATATGTGTGTGTTTATTTGTGTGTGTAATAATGTCCTCCTCTCTTTGTATGTTTCACAATCCCATCTTATGTACACATCATCTCTCTCACACACATGAATTCATTCACCATCCACTCCCCCCATCATATCCACCTCCATCATATCCACCACGATCACCACCATACGTCAACTCATCTGAAGCAGCTGCCACCTTCTCTGTATACGCCGCCAACCTCTTCATCCCCAACACCTTTGCACCTGTATCCAAACCCCACAGCGTGGCTGCAATTCCACTAATAACAGCTGCCTGCTTGGGTTTCTTTACAGCAATCATTCCCACCATCACTGCCATGCTTCCCCCTACCAACCATGACTGAATCTTCCCACTGCTGCTGCTGTATCCATAGCCCAGAGGTAACTGGCTGTACTCTTCAGCCTGGTCGGCAAGAGCAGGCAATGCTACTGTGCCTTGGGTCCATAGGTGAGTGATGCCAGGTAAGTGGCCTGCTCCTACCACGGCTACTATAGGATTCGTATTATTATTATTATTAGATGATGAAGCTTCCCATAATCTTCTTGCTAGAATGATATCTCTTTCTTCTACTATAACCTTCTGTTGGGCAGCCATTGCATAATGAAATCCACTCCTTTTATTATTATTATTATTATTATTATTATTATTATTATTATTATTATTATCATTATTAGGATGTCCCCTAGATCCAGCTACGACTTCATGCTCTACTCTTTGCAACCATTTAGCATCTCCCTGTACTGCTTTGGACCTAAAAGTCTCTGCAATCTTACGCCCACAGTTCCGTACAGTCAGCAAGTCTTCTGGGTCTAGTCGGGTCACTTTGGGAGAGAAGCCATTGGTGATGAGTCTCTTGGAGGCTGCTAAGACATGTTCCGGGTCGTTGCATCCTCCTGCGCGCATATATTCTATCATTCTTCTTTCAAAACCTGTTAATGGTAATGCAGAGGAGGAGGAGGATGGGTCGTTGATAGTAGTAGTGGCATTACCGTCACCATTACCACCACTAGAACTAGAAGAGGAGGATAAGCCCCATAAATGTTGATCTTTACCATACTTTTTATCTTCTTCTTCATTCATACGAGCAATAGAAGCCTCGACCTCAGCCAGTGCTCTCTCTTCCTCTGGACTAGGTCTCCCCCCGCCCTCTATTGAAGTTGTATCCATATCAGTAGGGAACCCTCCCCCTCGACTACTATTACCACCTTCTTGTTGTCTATTCATTTGATCCTGCATTTGTCTCCTCATAATACGTGATGCTGCTGCATTCCTACTGTCAATCAACTGTAATTGATGCATGTAGTAATCCAGTCTCTTCATTGTAATCACTTGAGGTCTGTCAATGAGCAGTAATTCAATGCCGAGATCCTGAGCGCCCTGCCAGCCGGCCAACATATCTCCTCCTGCTGTGGTCCCCAGTGTGGCTGACATGGCTGATTGCATGAGCATTTGGACGATGATCTGCCATTTGCCGGAAATAGAGGCGCCAATGAGTTTTAGATTTGACATGTTTTTGAAGCGGGAGAGGCCATAGGGATCACCGGAGGAAGCGGATTGGAGGAGGAGTTTGAGCCTTTCCTCGTCTAGTTCTATGGCTATCACACAGGGGTTGACTGCTTCTATGACGGCTTGGACGTCAGAGGCTGCTTCGCTTGAGACATGGGCGGTGCCGACGAGGTAGACCTGTGTTGTTTGGAGCGGGGTAAATTGGCGGTGATCACTCGAATGTTATTGGTTTTGGCTGCGATTGTGGATAAAAAACCCTATCGTACCTCTACTCCGGATGACTCGTTCTTGAGAACTACGACGTTTCTCACCACTTGCTCGGGTAGATTCACAGAACTCCCTTCCATTTGTGTGATTGTGTGATCACTTCTGCTTTTATAGCTCTTAGATTAATCCTAGTTGGTCAATTTAAACATACAAAGATACAAATATGAAACTACAAAGAGAATCAACTCTTAATTCTAATGTCTTCCCCCTCTTTTTTTACTTCCTCTCCCCACGCTATTCCTCTCCCGCGCTCTCTCATAACTTAATATTTGTGCCTTCAGAATCCGTAATAGCAGCAACTGACCGCCCACCACCACCAGCCAACAACCCACCAGCACCCTTTTTGAAGTTCTGCAGCACTGGATAAATATTCTCAAAAGCTCTGTATATGTCATCTCTAGTCTTAGCACCTGTCAAGACAACCTTCCCCGACACGAAGATGAGCAAGACAATCTTCGGGTCGGCCATGCGGTAAATCAAGCCTGGGAATAACTCTGGTTCGTATGAGCAAAAGTGGGAATGTGTTGATGCCAGACCTTCTAGACGGATAGGGAACCTGACATCGCAAGAGCCCACCATGTTTTGGATTTTGAACTCTCTAAAAACGACGGGGAAATCGAGTTTTTGGAGAATCTTGGCATACTTGCGAGCGGCTGTGCGAGCATCGAATTCGCTCTTGGCTCCAGTGCAAACCTGGGGATTGAATAGATGGTATTGTTTGTGTGTTAGGTTTATAAGGAGTATGAATGGGACTGGTACAGGAATGCTTTAAAACAACGTACCATCTTGCCAGAGCCGAAGATGAGGGCGGTGCTCTTGGGGTCGCGAATTCTCATAATTACGGCAGCAAAACGCTTTGGATTATACTCAGCGTTCCTAGCATGTAGTGCAATTTTTTTCAGGTCCAGAGGACACTCTAAATTTACTGTAGCCACCACATTCTACACAGAAATTCAAGAGAGGTGTGGGATTCGAAGATTAGTGAACTAGTCAATGGATAAAACGCTCCTTTCAAACTATATTACTTACTTGAAGCTGAGGAACTATTCCAGATGGATGTCTGCCTCGGTCAACCTCTTCCTCTGTATTTGGAACAATGTCTTGAGTGTTTGATGGCTCTACACTCATTATATATTGCCCGTTGCCCTGTTAGGGGACTGAAGTTGATATGTTGCAAATATCTCTGGTAAAGAGACTCGCAAACTATGCTTGGAGGGATGATTAATCTCAAACAAAGACAAATACTCAAGTGTCTTCTTATGAGCTGGAGGTGCAGGCCAAGTCCTGGCAAGTTCTTAATTGATACGGGTCAAAGTTTTGATTAAGAAAACACCTCGGTGATTCCGGACAGGGACGGTGCTTAAGTAGCTTTCCCCCCTGTGCTCACGACCACGACCGTTGGAGGTGATAGAAAGTTGCGATTTTGTCACATATAGCAGCCCATTCGACTAGACGTCCATCAGAAGTTATTCAACTTGGAAGAAGAACAAGCTGCAACAGTCTTCTCTATCTGAGCATGTCTGCTCTTAAATTTGCCATCCAAAAGTCCTCCACCTTCCAGAAAGTCCACCTGCGCTCAACCTTGCAGACACGTTCATTGGTCGCTATGGCAACCCCTAAATATGACATTGCCGTCAAGGGAGACCCTCATAATAAAGTTCTTGGCGATTGTAAGTCTCAATCTGATCAATTCCAAATGCCCATCGCTCTCCCGCTCTCTCACACTCCCTGCTTCTTTCCAATAACAGGCCCATTCTGCCATCGTGTCCTACTAACCCTGGAGGAAAAGAAAGTCCCCTACACTATGACATTCATCGACTTCGCAGACAAACCAGAATGGCTCGTCAAACTCGGTGGCACTGTCCCCGTCTTGAAAAAACTCGAAGATGACGATGAATATGTCCCAGATTCTGGCGCAATCTGCCAACTCCTAGAACAAACCTATCCAGAACCCCCCATGGGCCTCTTAGATTCCTCCCCCCAAGTGGGTCTTAACATCCTCCCCGCATTTAAAGATTTCCTTAAAGCACAAGGAGACACTGAAAACGCTGAAAAAGAAGCCGCTCTCAGAGCTGCCCTCCAGGCCCTAGAGGACCACCTCACCTCTACTACAGGAGGGCCCTTCATTGGGGGTAAGCATCCATGTGCCACTGATGTAGCTGTTATGCCTAGGTTGTATCATGCGAGGGAGGCTCTGAAGGGATTGAAGAATGGCTGGGAGATTCCAGCTGCCCAGTATGGTGCTGTGTTGAAGTATATGGAGGAATTTGAAAAGAGAGAGAGCTGGAAGAAGGCGTATTATGCACCTGAGATTGTGGTTAAAGGATGGATCCAGCATTTGAAAAAATGAAGAAAGAAAGGAGAGAGGGGAGAGAGAATTGTGTTTTGGGACGTATATAGGGGAATGCAGTGCTTAGATGTTACAAACATACTTGTAGTTAGTTAATTACTTTTTCCGAGACTGTTTAGCTTGTTGTGCAGCACTTATTCTCTCCATCTCCTTGGAGGAATGTTTCCCAAACTTAACAGGGAAATTGCCTCTCCACATACCTCCCTTTTCTCCTCTATCCTGACTACTACTATCACCAATACAACCAGCGGATTTACTAAGGCCCATGGCGAGTAATTTATTCTTAGCAGCTTCAGTCTTTTCTATATTGACCAGCTTCTGTTCAATGGTAAGTGGTACTTCCGTGATACCAGTTACCCAGGAAGCTAATTCTTGATCTTGTTGTCTAGGTTTGAGATTTGCTAGTAATTCATCTTCTAATGAGGCTAAGCCACCACCACTCCTGACCTTCTTTCCTTCGGCATTGTCATCGTCATCTTGATCATTGCGCCGTTTGCCTAATCTCTGGGTGAGTTGCTCTTCTACATATTTCTGCATGTGAACATCTTGTGTGGCAACTTGGTTGATCTCCTTCTTGAATGCATGCTGTAAACCATCTTCTGCAGTTGTTGGGTCCTGGTCGGCTGGGCCCGCAAGAGGAGCAAGAGCAGCGCAGGTGGAGGTGTTGACTGCGAGAGCGGCAGCATCTACCCCTTGGCGACGTTGTCTTTGTTTTTGGAGGAGCCTGATGTCTTCTGTGGTGATGGATGGCTTTTGTTCATCACCAAATTGGTCGTCATCTTCGTCTAATGCGCGTCGTTTTCTTATGTTTCGCTGCTTGGGAGCCATTATTTGATCTTTGGATTAGTTCAACTGTTGAATTATGGACATATCTTTGATCAGGAGCTACATGGAATTCAATCAATTGCATGCATTTCTACTTACAAACCCAAATTTATGCCAACGCAGAGACAATCCAGCTATTTTTGTAGTCATTTCCAGATGTTGCAACTTTCCATTGAAATCCACCGTTCGGACCCAAATAAACAGCTCAAAGCCTGACACATCATTCAGTGCAATTAATCTGTACAGTTTTATGGCCCTGTGAAATCATAAGTTGTAGCACAGACACGAGTCCTGAGCTGAACTTTGAGTTAATACGGTTTCCCAAACAAAATGTCTTCAAAAGATCCCCCTGACAACGTTCTAGATGGACACCCTCGCTATAGACAGCTCAAGTATATCAACAGGGGTAGCTTTGGGTTCGTAGTGTTGGCTGAAAACTTGCAGACAAAGGAGCAGGTTGCCATCAAATTCGTTCGTGTAGAGTGAGTCCTAGTGAGCTCACATTCGCTCACCTCCCAGCTATTCTTCTCCATCCATACCACCATCGTGTACATGACTCCATTCTAAAATTCGCCTTGATCAACCTTCAAAAGCTCACTCCATCAATCCCCTTCTCGTCACCGACCCTCTCTCTCTCCGCACACAGGGACGACAAGGACAAGAAGCTCTCCCATCGTGAAATCATGAACCACCAACAACTCCTCCACCCCCATATCGTCCAACTCAAGGAAGTCATGTCTGTCCCCCCTTACCTCGCCCTCGTTATGGAATACGTTCCCAGCGGTGACATGTTCAGCTACGTCGTGGAACACAAGGGCCTGAGCGAAGATGAGTCCCGCTGGTTCTTCCAACAGCTCATCCTCGGCATGGACTACTGCCACAAGAAGGGGGTCACAAACAGAGACATCAAACTAGAAAATACTCTCCTTGTCAGACAACCAGATAAGAAGCCTCTGTTGAAGATGTGCGACTTTGGGTACAGTAAGTCAGAGATGCTGGATTCAATTGCCAAGAGCAAGGTCGGCACCCCTGGCTATACAGCTCCTGAAGTCATCACCAATGTGAAAGGATACGATGGTAAACAAGCAGATGTCTGGTCAGCAGGTGTCATGCTCTACACGATGCTCTTTGCAAGATACCCATTTGAGAGGCCAGAAGATAAAACACTCAAAGGGGACGCCAGAATCCAAAAAGTTCTCCACCGTATCATTAAAGTAGATTATGAAATCCCTTCCTCATCTAAAGCATCTCCAGAATTGAAAGATTTGATTACCAAGGTCTTGGTGGCTGACCCTAAGCAGAGGATGTCAATTGCACAGATTCAGCAGCATCCTTGGTTTCAGAAGAATCTGCCCAAAGGGTCACTAGAGTACAATGACTATGCAGTCAGCGTACCAGCGACTGGGTTGCAGTCCAGTGAAGAGGTGGATGGTATTATCGATGCGGTGTTCAAGGCATGTCAGCAGGATTTGACTGCTCTAGGGTTTGATTCTGATGATGAGGGTATGGATGTCTAGGAGAGAGGTGATGATTAGGAAGGATTGGGAATGATTTTTTAGTCTGTTTGAATACTTGGGATGGTATATGTAGCAATAGTATTTGACTGTGACTCACTGTAAGGTATTTGTAGTTTTGGGATGTCAATTTTTCCATCGATTTGCTACTTTGTGGGAGAATGTGCTAAAGGAACCCAAACTCAAAACCTTTGCTCACCCAAAGGAGCCCCACGCACAGGAGGCTGGGATTGCTGCGTGTAGTCCTTCTTCCAAGCATGTAAAGTATAGAACGGAATATAATAATGTAATGTTAATGTACCTTGAAGAGAAAATGGAAGTGGGGCAGAGCCTGGTGCTGCTGTCCCCACTCTCTCATGCAATCGAAACGAGCTTGTGATGTCGATGTCGCCGGCAGGCTTGGAGAGAGAGTGTGAGTGGCGGCGTTAAAACGAGTGTTTTCGCGACAGGACAAGCAAATCCAACTATAATAAATAAGCAATTTGCAATTACTAACATCTAAACTTTGCATAATGGCAAAGACAAAGACAGAAAAGGCCGACAAGAAGGCTAAATCTAATCCAAAGAGGGCAGCAATTGCAGCTGCTCAAGAGGCTGAGAATCTTAAAAAGAAGAAAACAGCTCAGAAGAAGCAAGTGTCTGAATCGGAGGTATGTATCTGAGCGAAAAACTGGACAAAGATGCATGGGAGGCAGCCGTCAATCAGGAATTTTCACTCGGATTATAGTATTACTTATTCTAATATGACCTTTATAATCCCATGATAATCATCAACTATGATATTGACATGGCCATGGCGGGTTTGTAGCCCATGCATCTTGATTTTTACTCGTCAATAATTTGGCATGCACCTAACGCTTTACCCCCATTCACCCCTCAATTCCCCTCCATAGAGCTCTGATGACAGCAGTTCAAGCGATGGTTCCGATGATAGCTCCTCTGACGACTCTTCCAGCGACGATGAGCCCGCTACCAACGGTCATGCCGCCAATGGCAAGGCCAACGGCGATGCCAAGAAGGCCGCCTCCTCTGATGATGATGACTCCTCTGATGATTCTTCTGACGATGATGAACCAGCTCCAAAGAAGGCCGCTGCCCCTGCTGCCACTAAGAAGGCTGCTTCCTCCTCCGATGATGACAGCTCCGACGGCGATGACTCATCTTCCGATGACGACAGCGATGATGACAACAAGAAGAAGCCTGCAGCCAAGGCTGCTGTCAAGCGTAATGTAGCTGGTAAAGAAAAAAAAGCAGATTCATCTAGCTCTGACGATGATAGCTCGTCCAGCGATGACGACTCATCCGACGCCTCCTCTTCCAGCGACGACGAAGAGGAAGAAAAGCCACAGGCCAAGGAAAAGAAGAGCGACAAGAAGGAGGAAGCAGTGCCAGCCGCCAAGAAGCAGAAAACTGCCGAAGCCGCCCCAACCCCAACAGCAGGACCAGGAGGAGACGCAGCAGGCTCCAAGACCGTGTTCATCAAAAACTTGCCATGGAGTGCTGACGAGGATGCACTGGGACAATTCTTTGCAGAATGCGGCGAACTGGCTAGCGTCCGCATTGCCAGGGACCGTGACACTGGGCGCATGCGTGGATTTGGTCATGTTGACTTTGAGACTACAGAAGGTGCCGCTAATGCTGTTGCCATGAGTGGACAGTACATGGACGGCAGGGAGTTGTATATTGAAGCTACTGAGGGCCGTGCACCACGTAAGTTCTGTTATAAAAAATTAGATAAAATTACTATAATATGGTAGGAGTAGTGAGGTGGGAGTGTTTTACTTCTCATATGATACTAGATATAGATAGATAGATATATCGGCGGGGTGAAGACTGTATGTGTTGCCGCATAGGTCCGCCCATCCTCGCGGGGTGCCGCTCCTCCATTTTCATGAAGGTGACTGTTGGCATATAGCCCAAGGAAACGCCGTACAATGAACTATACCTTCTTCTTCCCCCTACCACACAAACAGAAATCCCTCTCCCAGTTGTAGGCTCCCTTTTTTCCATTAAAGATTTGTCTCCTGGGGGTGTTTTTCTGGGGGGGAAGATTGGTCCCAAATGCTGATTCCATCTCCGTGGGGAGCGCCGTCGGTGCCATTACCCCTTTTGGACTTACCCAGCAAATGACATCTCTCACCTCATTCATTGCTACTATTCATATTATTATTGATAATGATAAATGATATTGAAATAGCGAACTTACCCTTTATCCCTTTTTTATATTTCTTTGAAAATATACAGGTACCCCAAACTCTGCCTTTGGCGGAGCAGGAGGAGCAACTGGAGGCGGCAACACCGTCTTTGTCAAAGGATTTGACAAATACCAAGGTGAAGACGCTGTCCGTGCTGCACTGACTGAAGCCTTTGCATCCTGCGGAGAAGTGGCCAGCGTACGTCTCCCTACTGATCGTGAAACTGGTGATTTGAAGGGCATTGGTTACATTGAGTTTGCTACTGCTGAAGGAAAGGAAGCTGCTTCTAGTATGGATGGAGCTGAGGTTGCTGGTGGTTGGTTGAAGGTTGACCTTAATGCTGGCACTCCAGGCAGCGGTGGTGGTGGAAGAGGTGGAGGAGGAGGTGGATATGGCGGCGGCGGAGGAGGGAGATTCAGTGGTAGAGGAGGAAGGTTCAGCGGAGGCAGAGGAGGAAGAGGTGGTGGAAGAGGAGGAAGAGATGGTGGATCTGGAGGAAGAGGTGGTGGTTCATTTAAGCCCCGTATGTCGATCGATATGAGCAGTGGAGGGTCAGGAAAGAAGGTCAAGTTTGATGATTAAGAGTAGATGCAATGGTAATGGTGGTGGTAGTGGTGGTTTGATAATAAATATGAGAACTACATCATAAATTTAGATGGATTTACAGTAGCAGCAGAACGTGCGTGTACTTGTAGGACTAGAATAAATTTACAAGTAGAGATGCATCCATATTATCATAGGGTGTTTGTGTGTTTTGCTTTCCTTTCCTTATTGTTGTTGTGGGGGGGGGGGGGGCTATTGGTGCAGAGCCATCTCTTGCTCCCCTACTTACTTTGCTTGTTGCTTTTTTTGTGCTTGAATGAATGGGAAGAGCAATATCTGTAGATCTGCCAAGTTCTCTACTGAACAATATAATAATAACAATAACGATAATCATTTTTCTTCAAACATGTGCTTGACATGCAACAATATACAATTCTGATCACTTATTTGACACACGCTAACATCATCATCGTCATACTCTTCTAACCTTTTCTATCAATTCATTAATGGTTCCGGTAGATACTACTCTTGAGAAGAAAATAGATACGCATGTATATGCACAATATATACTTTGATCTATCGTAGTGTAAATCTTAAACCCTGACGTAAGGACTTTCCCTTTCTCTCTCTCTCTCTCTCTCTCTCTCTCTCTCTCTCTCTCTCTCTCTCAAACATCCTGCACGCGACAAGGCAATATATGAGGACAGTCAAACATATCAGCACAATCCACAACATCCCCCGGCTGAGCATCCTTTATCGGCAACAACCTACATGCCAGCTGCTTCCTTCCATACTTTCTGGACACAGTTGCCACATCAGTCAATATCTGCTTCACCCTTAATTTGGCCGCAACACCCTCACCCATGTCATGTTTGGAAGCTTCCATTGTAGGTCCACCGGGGATGGGCACAACATCAATACCGCATCCACAAACAGTAGATTGTAACAAACACTCATTATAATTGAGTCTACCATCAATAGCAGCCTTGGCCAGGCCAGCATCCTCAGTCATAGGGAGCATCAAGCCACAATAGCCAGTAAGTTTGACTGGAAGGGCTTTTAATGCATCTGTTATTGCTCCTGAGACAGCAAGAGTGCCACTTTTACCAAACCCTTCTGCGCCTAGGAAGAACTCATAGGCGTCAGTAATGGTTGGTGGAGAGAGAGAGGGGTTGATGGAGCTGTCTATGCCGAGGTAGGTCCAAGGACTGAGGTCGTTGTCGTCGTTGTTGAAGCTGCTGCTGGCGGGGAGGATGGTGGTTTTGGTCAGTTGTTCTAGGGGGACAAGATGCTCCGTCATGACATTTTTGATGCTGCTTTCTAATTCTTTCAGCAGCACTTCACTGATGAAGTTGCTAAGGGGAGCTCTATAAGCAGGGTCCCTCTGTGTTTTGAGCTTTACTCTACTAAAGGCCGTGTTCAACAATCCAACAGACTCCAGGCCCAGAGCGAAACAGCGGCGCCCAGGCCCAAAATCTGCTGTGGTGGTCTTAGGTGCACTTGCTACTGGAAAGAATGGAATACCTGGTTTGCAATTGAAGCTGACAGCAAAACGGAAGGCTTGGTCCTTGAAAGGGGCAGTGGGAGAGGGAGCTAATTTTAGGATGTGGTCAGCAAGAGCGTCAATCGCAGTGAGATGCATTGGGTCATCGGTTGGCCAAGCAAAGGAGAAGCTGATGTTTGGACGGGTGAGGAGCTTGTGGAAGCAATGGATGTCTTGGATGGTGCTGCCCTTGGTATTGTCTGGATTGTAGGCACCAAGACTTAGGTAATTTAGGTCGAAGCTGCTGGCAGCTTGGGCCAGTTCCATTGCGATCCCCGTCGGTAGAGATTCGTCGTGGAGGGCAAGCAGGTTGGTCGCAACTCTAACGGTTTGGACGACATATCCTTGGATCTCATACAATTCTTTCGCTTTGTGTAGAAAAGCGACGGTAGCTTCAAGTTCTGAGCACCAGTTGGCAGCTTTCCAACTTGCAGTTCCTATTAAGAAACCTGTAATACAGCGAATCTTAAAGGCGTCAATACGTCTCTTAGGCATAGTGCATGTATATATCTATGTGTCGATATAATCAAACGCCAGAGTTATTGTCTGCTTGAAGGGTTAGGGGGGTACCCCCCTACTCCCACCGGTGGGGACCAAACGGAAGAGAGAAAGGAAAAGTGTAAATTGTGTCCACTATTCATCAGAATGAGACAGTTTTAACTGAAGTTCGGTTTTGATCTTGTTTATAGGAACCTAAAATTTATATGCAATCTGATTTATACCCTCTATATGACGACTTAATCACGAATCTCTCTGATGACTTCTTATTCAAAACTGCTTGAAAAAGCAGAGACAAGCGATACCCCAATTTCCCTTTCAGATTACTTGATAATTGGAGATTTCAGATTGGTACGTTCATTTAACCAACGACCATATTTCATACCAAAAAGTCAATCTCATCACTCACCCCACCCCCCCCCCCACCCCCCTCTTTTCCCCCCCCCCCACCCCCCCCCCCCCCCCCCCCCCCGCGCGCCGGGGGCGACCCGCCCACCGCCCCCCAAACCCCAGACAGACAACATGGGGTGTGCGGATCG
>Ga0114919_10001170_pt1 | contig 21116 bp, 24 predicted proteins | sample BlataG_FD_88682 | JGI IMG/M metagenome (GOLD analysis project Ga0114919, IMG submission 88682) | Deep subsurface microbial communities from Black Sea to uncover new lineages of life (NeLLi) - Black_00105 metaG | ecosystem: Environmental > Aquatic > Marine > Oceanic > Sediment | place: Atlantic... | reverse complement strand
TTATCATCGTTATCATCGTTATCATCGTTATCATCGTTATCATCGTTATCATCGTTATCATCGTTATATTGAGTGTTTCTCCTTCTAGTTCTCCTTCTAACCCCTCCTATAGATCCCGGACCAAGGCCAGGCTCTATATATTCATCAACGTCTACATTATATTTATTCACATTATTATAGATGTAATCTATCTCATCTTCGTATATTTTGTTGTAACTATCATCGGGGATATTCATTTCTAAATTTGGTGATTTTTATTAATAAAAATTTATAAATATAAATTTACTTATAAATAATCAAACAATTATGTAGATACGGATATTGTGATGTTTACCTAGAAGTCATAAATTCTGATGGAGAACATGATATTTTAAAAAATTAAAGTTATTTTAATTATTTAAAATAAATGAGTCAGAAGAAAGAATCTTTGGATGTGACAGAAGTAAAAGTCCTTATTGATAATTTACAATATTTGGAGCAAATACTCCCGACTGCGATTACAAGATGGAAAAAACAGATAAAATCCTGTGATTGGGCAATGGCTCATATGTCGAAGGGCGTATTGAAAAGTTTATGTGAAAATCCATCAATACTACGACGTGAGATATTTGCACCTTTGTATTCCTTTTTGAATACATATATTGCCAACCGGGAAGGAAGAATGGCCTTTACGGGGAAGTCGTTAGATTCTTTTCTTAAGAGGGGATTGAGAGCTATTCAGAGATATGTTGTAATTGCAGATCACTTTGCGGCAAATCCTAGCTATTTTGTACCAGATGTGTCTATTACCAAAGGATTTGAAGCCCACAAAACGGCTAGAGTAGAACAGAATAAGTACAAAGATTTTATATTAACAATCAATGAAAGGTTGATTGGGTGTAAGGATAATTTGAATTTTATATTTTTACGCTTATTGTCTACAGTGAAAAATATGGACCAAGAATTACAAGATATGAAGAATTATTTATCACAACAGTGCACTCATATAAGAATTGAGAGACTAAAGGCATAATTTGAACTCTAATCGATATATAAAAAAAATCGAACTCCAGTTTCAGGATCTTGCAAAACTTGGATCTTGATAGATTCTTTGCTTTTAATAATATTCTCGAAGGTTTCAATATAACGATTATAGTATTTATATATATTACTTGGAAATATCATATAAATTTTATCTTTGGTGTTTTTACACAAAATTGTCCACATAGGCAATTGACAACAGAGAGGAATTATGTTTTCTGGTTGAATATTCATGGGTTTGATAAATTCTGATTTATCAGCCATTAATTCATTATTAAGTAAATTTATGTATCTCTCATAAAAAGACCGGTGAGCAGTGTGCATTTATATTTTAAATAAATATTTAATTATTTAAAACTATGCATGTTAATGTTTTATACAAACAAAAAATATATACATTGGAACTCGATGACAATGCAACAGTTTTAAATTTAAAGGAAAGGCTTTTAAATATTGTTAATTGTAATGTACCTATTGTTAATCAGAAACTTATCTGCAAAGGAAAAATACTTTCCAATAATATGATCATGGATAAATCTATGAAAAAAATATTACTGATTGAAATCAAAGAAAATAGTGATATCAACGAAACTCGACCATGTAGGAACAATTGTGGATTTTATGGAACTTGTTTCAATAAATGGCTCTGTTCAAAATGCAATTTTGAATCCAGCAAACCCCTCGAACCTCCTGTCCTATCGGGTGATTCTGATAGTTCGGAAATCGATAATCAACATCCCATCCAGGAAAATGTGGAGAAATGTTGGAAATGTAATAGGAATGTAGGACTATTAGGATTTGGTTGTAGATGTTCTTATGTGTTTTGTAGAGTACATCGGATTCCAGAAAAACATGACTGTATTTTTAATTGGAAACAGTCATGGAAAGATGATCTAAGAAAACAACTCGAGTTTGAAAAAGATACAAAAATAGATAAGATATGACATATTCAAGATAAGGAGTGTTACAAGTACTGTGACCAAAACATAAATGATACAAAATAAAATAATTATATTATTTTTATAATATAATTATTATGAATTCATGTGACTACAAGAAAGACCTTATTAGGATAGTTAATAAGTTAGGTTTGGATCGAGTTCGTAAAATCTTGAATGATGAATTCCACTCTCGTGATAATTTTATGATGGATTATTGTGATTTGATGGATATTAACAAAGGTGAAAGTCAAAAAGTTTATGACTATATGGAGGAAGCAGATTTAATAGGGAGGAAGTTCGTACTTCCTGTTTTTAATCCACCTGATCACGACGATGTAGAAACCGTTATTCGTAATCTTACTGGGTATGATAAGAAGATTTGGGAAAGAATCAACCTATATTTGGTTGGAACTATCCCAAATTTCAATATTATCAGACACGTTAAAATCATGGACGTGGTTAAGATCAGCACAAATTCGGGATATTATCAATATGATATTAGAAGTCCCGAATTCAATGGATATAACCCAACTTTTAACGAGAGACTAGAAAAGTATAGCCAAATTTTCGGTTCTAAACTGTGTGTTATCGCCTTTACCATCGAATGGCCTGACGATGGATATGAAACACCATGATTTCTATAAAGACGAAACAAGTCGAAATGATGATTATTAATTGATCACACACCAACTAGATTTAGAACGGACCCCCATATCAATCTGACGTTCATCGGTAGGCTTTAACTCTATGGTACCCGCATCATTCGGGTAGTAACTTTTGTATATACCTACGATCCGATCTGCTTTATACTCTGAAATACTATACTCAATCTTCTGATTACCGATAAATCCAGTAAATTCTAAATAAGTCACATCTCTTTTCTGAAGAGATTTGATTTCAGTTGAGATAACATTGACAGGGAAGGAAATTTTCTTTCCAGAATTATAACATCCATCATATGTAATAAGTGCATCTACTTGATAGGTACCAATGTTATTTTCTTTGAGTGGGACTTTAATAGTTCCAAATATTGTATCGGAAGTAGTACTAGACCATTTTCCCTTCCATAATGTATATCCATCTTCAATATAGACCCAGCAAGGTTTATTTTCGTTGTTATAATTGTTATTGTCAGACTCCATCTTTACCGTAGAATCCTAAATATTTATAACGGTTAAATAAATATATTACAGTAGAAAAATGCTTTGGCTCGTTTTACTTGCTGGATTAATTGTTGCTATATTAATTTATTGGGAATATTGTGATCACGATTGTTTACCCCATAAATCGTGTAATCAACGCGCACCTAAACCAAAACCGTGCGATGATTCCTTGGAGTATATCGATAAAATCCGGGGAATGGTAAGAAATAATTATGATTTTGTTAGTTGGAGATTAGCATTGTTGGCTGGTATCATTGCCGCCCTGCCTATAGTATATTATTTAGAGTGTAGGGTACCTACACTTTTTGAATGGATTATTGTAGCCATTTTGGTTTTTGCCGCTGCTTATTTATCTAATAGTTGGATATGGGCTCATTTCTTCCATCCTAATGGTGCTCAGATTGAGAAATCACTACTAGAGCTTCGAGACAAAGTTCATAAAGCGACCAAAAAATCAAGACAAAATTATATGAATGATTACAGTAGTTATTAATTTAAGTCGATTTGACAACAGAGAAACAAAACAGATATAAAAACCTGTTTTGTTTAGCTAAAGATGCACGATACAATATTTCAAGACGACAAAACAAAAGATCATGATCGAATTGAAACCGAAAATAATGATCTAATTCAATCAATAAATTTATCGAATTGTTCGTGTTTCGATATGATGGGACATGAGAATTCGACATACAGTGATATTACGGAATCTATCCATAGCCAAATAGCGACCACAATCGATGAAGTGGTAGGTTTTATTTCCAGATTAAACGTTTTAGGATGTGTGCATTATAGTATTGAAGAAATGGGTCGCGGTTTAGATCGACTCGGCGAAACCATAGTTATGGATTATGCCAGAACACCTGGGGATGATTTAAGAGATATTGCTAGATCCCTCATTGATAATAGAGAGGGGGAAATCCCCGGACACGTTACTATGGAATATATTCCAGCAACCTCTATAAGAACCGCAATAAGGGCCAAGGATTTCAAAACTAGTGGAATGGAAGGAACACATGTGAAGGTTAAAATATCAAAGGACCATACACTTGAACAAGTAATGATCCGCTATAGTACCGACAAGAAATACGTTAATATTCCATTTGAATCATCCCATAACCCCATATATATTCAAGTCATTATAGATAAATATTTTGATACAGATTTTGATATAACAGCCAAGAATAACTTATTTAGAGATTTGGAGTCCTACTATCAGACTTCCCGGAGAAACAAACGGTCAGCCGATTGGTTTTCATGCAGAGTTGAATGGGTTAAATTTTCATACATTGACAGAACTATGAAACCATGCGGGTTCAGGAGATTTAAGAATAATGACGACTCGGATATTTCTGAATCTGAAAACTGATAGTAGTTACTGTTTTTAATTTTATGGTTAAAATCTTATGTCTGCTACCAATTTGGCTAAAATAGTAAATGTTTCACTACATGATAAGGGTACGTCAAAAATAACACGCAGAAATAATACTATCTCCAAGTATTTATCTATAATTATGATGATCATAATTGGATCTGGTAATATTCATGAATATTACACAGAAGGTAAATTTCCAGGGAAAATAGATATTTTATTGTGGGCACTGTTGATTATTGGGTACAAAAATAACTAACTAATAGTACATTTGTTGTCTATAACAAATGTACTTACTCTAGAGATTCATAGGGAACATTATAAATACCAATAGTACTATCAACTCTAACTCTTTTACGATTGCATTTTATAATAGTACCACTAACTACATTTCGATTATGTCTGAACCGAACTGTTATTCCTATCCGGTATTTAGATTTTAGGTCAACAAGGTTTACTATTTGTCTCTCTGGAACAGTAACTGTTTTATCAGTCTTTCTAAGCATTCCAAATGGAACATCATAAGTTGATCCTTCTTCTGTATCTACCTTACACCGTTTGATGTTTATTTTGATGATTTTACCATATATCTTTCCGTATTTCTTACTCTTAAAGTAAATGTTCATACCAATCTTACAATCAGCTTTCGTAAGTTGATTGGAAGCTTCTCCCTGATCGAAGTTATGGCGAAAATCTGTGTGGCCGAAGTATCGAAAGACTAGTTCTTGAAACAACTTCCCATGAGGACTGTAATACATCTTTCCTGGTCCCTGTTTGATTTTCCTGATATAATCTTTCAAAGAACAGTACAGATGCATTATTTCGTGTTCAAAGATAGTGATAATGGCGCCTAATCGGTCATAAATTATAATTCCATTAGCCTTGATACTCCTTTCTCCGTTAGTGAAAAGGTTTCCGATCATGGAACTAGAAATACGTATAGTATGGATATTTCCTTTTCGACAGTGGTCTCCCGCTTTGTGTTCGGAAATAATCCTTGTTCCGAACTCAATCTTCCTTTTTTTCTCTGTCAACATGTTACTTAATTGGTTATTAAAACATTGTTTATCATATAGTTTATACAGTTGATAAAGGTCATCCACCGTGAAAGATCTTATCATCGGATTATTCTGAAAACATATTTTCAGCATATGTTTTCGAATCGTCTTCCGTTTGATCGTTATATGTAAATCTTTATCTGGAAGGGATTCATAGTGATATCCTTTCGTAATGGATTTAAAATTACGAGCAACCCCATCCAAACCTTGTCCTATCGAACTCATAGATAATGTTATAGTGACTTCTTCGGGATGTGGATTAAATCAATTCTGTCATGTACTATTTTATATTAGTTATTTAGAATATATATATATATAAAGTGCAACTCCTATGGTGGTTGCAAATGCAACTATTTGTTCTGTTAGTGTAGCTGGTCTCGAAAGTCCGGAATAACCTTTCATATGTTTAAAAGATCTAATTAACCTTAAAACGATTATCATTTTTAATTATTTAACCATAGGATAAATAATCCTACTGGAACAGCAATTATTGCAGCCAAACCTATTTCCACATATATTTCTTTCATAAGGAATTTTTGTTTTATTGGATACAAATTTTTAGATCACCTTAATTAAATAAAATGAATTGTCGAAAGATTTTAGTAGTTGGATACTATCACAGAAAAAATTTGGGTGATGATGTATTTGAACATGTTCTTACCAATTACTTTCAGGATAGATGGCCTAATACAATATATAATTTTATAACTGTTGACGACCTGAAAGCAATACCGTTAGATACTACAGCTGTCATTTTTGGAGGAGGTGATTTGGTGAATGATTATTTCTTTTGCAAGATTGAACCATTTCTTGCTCATAAAACCTGTCCATGGTATGCAATATCTATTGGTATTCCATATCCGAAACTGGTCGAGAATGGTTATTTGGATCGTTTTGATTATATCATCCACCGAAATCAGGAGGATAAGATTATGATGTCAGAGTTATATAATGATCGAGCGAATTGGTACCCTGATATATCATTTCTACTTCCCAAATATCATAATAACAATGACACGATAGAGTTTCCCCAACAAAAATATCATTATCGGAAAAAAATAGGTATATTTTTATCTCGTAGTATTTATCATCTAAAAGATCCCGAAGCATACAATAGGATATTAAATAACTTAGGGAAGTTCTTATCAGATATCGCGACTAAACATTACGGGATAGGGATACCCGGTTGGGGAAGGATTAAATTACCTGAATATGAACTATATCTAATGCCTTTCTGCACCGATAATAAAAATAATCATGATGATAGGTTGATAAATAAAGATTTATACGATAAGATTATGGATTATGGAGAAATGGATAATGTCTATTTGTTGGATGAAGAGATTCACATAGATAAGATAATTCCTATCTTTAATTCCTTTTATATGACTATCTGTACCAGATTTCATGCTCATATGTTTTCATTATTAACTCAAACTCCAGTATTATCTATTTATACAACTAGAAAGGTAGAAAACCTAATTAGTGAAATGAATGCGGAAGTTTATGCTTATAAAATGGAAACAGATCCATATGAATATTATCCTATAAATATAGATACAGAAATTTTGAAAGACAAATTCGATTTGATAGAATCTGAATATGATGATTACAGAGATAAGATGAAAAATCTTCATGATAGATATAGTGTTGAATCAAATAATTTCCTCACCAAACTTGATAATTTACTCTTTTATTCACCTAGATCTGTTTTGAAAGATGAAATTGATCTAAGATCCCGATCATGCGCGAATCGAATTGCGAATAAATTAAATATCATTAGAGAGTCTAATGATGATAATTCGATTTTTGATATGATTTCAACTATCAATAACAAATTAGTATATATAATAAATCAAAACCATAATACGAACAATGATATCACTCATGAATTAATACATAGTGATGGTGTTATTCTGAAATATTTTGGAGATATCGGGATAGAAACAAAAACACAAATCGTTGATTTGATATCCTATGAATTAACAGGTGAGCGTAATTCTGACTATCATTATGGTCTCAGTAAACAAGTATTCACATCTAATTACAACTTAAAAGAATCTTGTAATTGGATACTAAACCATAAATATGATTTAGTTAATAGAGACAACTTTGAGTTTTTAGATAAGACGACTTATCCATTAACTAACCGTAAACTAAATATTAAATTCATTAACACCAATCTATTCAAAGGATATCATCGGAGTGGATGGAGTTTTGTATTGCACCATATGGAGCAACTTCATAATCCAAAGGGTGTTATTTTCGATTCGTATCTTGACAAAACTTTTGGTTGGGAATATGATTTTCTATCAGTATCACAAGTGATTCCTTATAGAAAACCCTGGATTGGTGTATTCCATCACACTTCTAACGAAGATTACACTGGCAATAACTTAGTAAATGTGTTTACAAAACCCAATTTTATACAGAGTTTTAATTGTTGTAAAGGAATAATAGTATTGTCAAATCACAATAAAAACTGGATCGAACGCAAACTGAAGGAATTATTTATTAAGGTTCCGGTAATATCCATGCTTCATCCTACAGAATTTATGGATGATGATAAAATGTTTGATTATGATAAATTTAGATTAAATCCGGCTAAAAAGATTATACAGATTGGAGCTTGGTTAAGAAACAGCTATGCAATTTATGAATTGAATGTACCCGAAGAATACAACAAATTTGCTCTTAAGGGTAAGGGAATGAATAATTATTTCGTATCAGATAATGATATAAAAGATATTGTTGGGTTTATAAAGAACATTGCATGTGGTAGAAAAGAACAGATTAGTGGTTATTTGATAGAGAACAAAGATGTTAATAAATATATTTTAGGTATTGTGAATAGAATAGAATCCAATCATAAGTCAGTGACGGTGTTAGAAAACATTACTAATGAACAATATGATAATCTGTTAACTAACAATCTGGTATTTATCAATCTGGTAGATGCAGCAGCTGTTAATACGATCGTTGAATGTATTGTAAGAAATACACCGATTCTGGTTAATCGTCTTCCAGCCACTGAGGAATATCTAGGTCCCAATTACCCCTTATTTTACGACGATCTTGATCATGCCAACGATCTGTTAATGAATAAGAAAACAATCAAGAGAGCTCATAGATATCTATCTAAAATGAACAAGGATAAGTTAACTATTAAATATTTCTTGGATAGTTTGATCGAATCAGACATTTACCAGTCATTATAAATTATTGTAAGATTGGAAAATTAAAAAAGATCGATCTAAAACACGTTTGGGATTGTGCAATATTATATTTGAGTTGTATCAAATACAATACACTCGATATTTAAACATTAATTATTTCGTCACCAATATTATCCTCTATTCTATTGGATTTTGGAAGATATTTCTTTAAATTCTTCTTTTGGTGAATCAATAATGTATCAGGGAATTCTATATCAAATTCTATCATAAGATCTCCACGAATACCAAATTTATCATACATACCCTTTCCCTTAATCTGTTTAATCGTTCCTGGCTTGATAATATCTTTAGTTTTAATACGTAATAATGTACCATCCAATTCGGTAAGTAGAAAATCAACCCCGCACAATGCCTCTGATAGTAATATTTTCTTATAAATTACTAGATTATCCCCTCTCAACTTGAACACATTATGAGGGATTACATAAAATTCTATTACAATATCACCTGGATGGGTTCCCGGATAGCAATTTCCTCCTCCTTCGATCACATGTTCTGACCGAGGATCCATTCCTCTATTTACTTTGACTTCGACAATATCCTCGTGTTCCCTTAATTCATAATCACCGGTTAATACATCTCCAGTACCTAAACACAATCTACAAGGTACTTGCGATTGTGATATAAATCCCGGAGCCATCTGTCTCACTTCCAATTTTACTCCATTTCCTTCACATTCACTGCACCGAGTCCATGTGTTCACAAGACTATCAATCTCACATGGCTCAGAACTGTTTTTAGGAAATATAGCCTTTTTTGTTATCTTAAGTTTAATAGTTTTACCTTTAAAAAGATCTTCCATAGTAATATTTACTCGATGGATTATCGGTGCCGATTTTTTAACACGTTTCTTCATAAATGTATTGTTATTTCTTGTTCCTCCGCTAAAATTCCTGAAACCACTAAACCCTTGCTGACCAAAAATATTAGCAAATATATCAAAAGGGTTAGATCCACCTCCTCCATTACCATTTAGTGCTTCTTTACCAAATTGGTCATAAGTTTTTCTTTTCTCCACATCCGATAAAATCTCATATGCATGCCCTATTTCCTGGAATTTCTCATTATGTTCCTGTTTTTTTTCTTCAGGAGCTTTATCCGGGTGGTATTTCTTTGCTAATTTATAATAAGCTTTTTTGATTTCGCCCTGAGTAGCATCTTTATTTACTCCTAATGTATCATAATATTCGGTATCTGTATTACCACTTCGATGAAACATCTCTTTTCTTTGATAATTTTATTGTTTATATAGTTTACCAATACCAGTACCAGATTAACAAAATACCGATCAGTGATACAAAGATTAGTATCTTACCCCAATGACAAATACATCCCGTATAGAATAATGAATCCCATCCACACCAACTAGATCCTTCCAATGCTTTCGTATAAGCCCCTGGTTTGGTACAGGGTTTAGAGTCACATAAGGAACAGGGCATAACTTTATCTTTCGGAACGTTAACTATGTGATAATCATATTTATGTTTGTTGATGACTCGAGTTAACATCAATGGACCAGTTTTACCCATTACTTTAAAGTGTTTTCCAACCATCCAGTATTTATACGGCTTCTTTATCTCTTTCAAACAATCTAACCACAGTTTACAACCAGGTTTAGATGCCAAGAAAGAATTGGTATAAACAGACCCCACATTTCCGCTCTTAACCAAATATAAATCTGCATCTTCTCGAAATAAATCATCCAACGGTTTCATCAACTCAATATCAAGGTCCATATATACACCCCCATAAACATAGAGCCACATATAACGTAATGTATCAACTTTCATAATAGGATATTCTAACGAATCATAAGTCTCTCGAAAGTCGGGAAAGTGGGTATCAACTAAATAATCAGCTACTTTATCATCGATCAAGACATATTTCCAGTCAGGCATTAACGTTTTAATCGATTCTGGGCTACAGCGCCAATGTTTTGGTACAGGCCTCGGATTGTATCTTCCTTTAGAGTCCGGGAAAGTTATCCATTCTTGTATTAAAATTTTAGGTATTTTGACTAGATGAGACATATTTACCTTAAGTTAGATATATTTTTAAAATAATGGGGTCCCTTAAGTTGTTTTTCATCGTCTCCAGTGTTTCCAAATTTTTGTCCTGGATATATAAAATTAGATTATTTACATATAATCTCATTGTTATATCGTTCTTTAAGAATACATCAAACTTCGATCGTTAATCATATCTCTATTCTAATTAAATAATCCAATAATGCTAAAAATATGTTTAACTCTTCTAACTTTGAGACCGGTTCCCTAACGGTCAAATCTAAATATTACATGGACTCTATAGATAATTCGAGTTCTGAAACCTTCACATCAGAATATGAGGTGAGACCTGAAGTCAAAATACCCAAAATAATTATGCAGACCTGGGTAGACGAGAACATTCCTAAAAAATGGGCTATTTCACCTAAATCTATTAAACGTATGATGCCAGATTGGGAATATGTTTTAATGACAGACAAGGATAACCGAAGATTTGTTAAGAAACATTTTCCTGATTTTTTACCTTATTACGATTCTTTCCCACATAATATCCAACGTGCAGATGCGATTCGATATATGTGGTTATATGTTAATGGTGGGATATACATAGATTTAGATTTTGAAGTTCAATATCCTCTGGATGAATTATTTATTAATGATATTGAAGTATATTTTGTTACTAGTAGTAATCTTAGTTCATATCTTACTAATTCTATCATGGCATCTAAACCTGGATGTAAACTTTGGTTAGATGTAATAGAAGCGATGAAGAAACCGTTGCCCTACTACTGTATAGGAAAGCATTTTACCGTTATGAATTCAACTGGACCAGTAATGCTAACACATACAGTAAGACGATCTAAAATTGTGTATGGGATGTTGCCAGTCAAATTAGTCTTACCTTGTTCTGTTTGCAACATTACATGTCGTACTGAGGGTGCATATCTACGACAATTGGAAGGGTCAAGCTGGATTACATACGATACTAAATTTTACAACTTTTTCATGTGTAATTATAAACAACTGTTGATTGCAGTCGGTTTGATTATTTTGGTCGTTTTGATAGCACTATTATTTCATTGGCTGGAATGGTGTTAGTTTATTTTTATTATATCACTAAAGAAAAATGATATAATAGTTTAATATTTGTTTTGACACAAAGTATGGAGACAGCTATAGATTTTGTTAGAGAGTTTAACCCGGTATTTGTTCAAGCAATTATTACAATGCTAAGATGTTATATACCTTTCTATTTTATAACTAGATTAAATGGGAGGTATGATCATTGGAATATATTCACACGAATAGGGTCAACACTTAATGCAATAAGATGTGTGTATATGGTGATAGCGGTAATTAAATCTTCGGATCAAGATAAATATTACAATTTATCTACAGTCGGTGATGATTATGTGATAACTACACTTTACTTGTTTTCTGCTTATTTATTTGTGGATGGAGTATTTCATATTCCTTCCCTAATTCGTAATCCGAGCTATTCATCAATTCTTTCAATCTTACATCATTTTGTTGGTGGATTGGGTATTTATTTGATAGCAGCAAGAAACTTGGGATTGGGATTAGGGATTTACTTTGCTTGGACGGAAGTTAGTACTCCACTCTTGAATATGTCTTGGGTATTATATAATTATAAAATTAAAAACCTATTTACATATCTTATTTTCGGGATGTTTTATATCATATTTGTGATTGCTAGAATTTGTACCATTCCAATTCTGATTAGTTATATCATCTATAATCATGACATTATCCATAAGTTGGGGTGGATAGAATTTATTATGGTTTATTATGGTTCAGGGATCTTGGCGTCTTTGAATATTACTTGGTGGATTATGTTAACACGAAAACTATATGAAATGATAAAACCAAATGTAATATGTTCTATCAAACGAAGAAAGGTGTAAGTTATATTATTTAAAGACTTAAAAACTTGATCGGTATGATTAAAGAATATTATATTTATCTTTTAAGAGTAAATAAATTATATCATAATATTTTAAATATTACGATAAAAAGGATGGGCTTTTGTACATCGTGTGATGTAGATATGTATAATCCGTATTATAATAGACCTCATGATAACCCGTGTAATTTTAGAAATCCCAGAACGGAATGTTGCGATGTTGAAAATTATGTTGATAGATCTAACAGTTCCAACAAAATATATACAATAACTCCTCAATCTACTGTGACTGAATATAACAAAAATATTTATCCATCTCACTATTTGACCTCGCCTCCACCACCATACAATCCAAATCTCAGATTAGATCAAAATCTAAATTAACAATGAGTCAAATTTTTTTAACTCTAAGCTATTTTTATCTATCTTGTTTCTAATGATATTTTGTTTATAAAATATTTTTTTAGACATACCGAAAGAACATGTCTTTTCCAGGTAATATGAAAACTGGTTTAAGTGTGGGAGTTCCCCACGAAAACATGTTTCCAGAGACTTTTTTCATTATCTATCTTGTTCTTGGAGCAATTCTTCGAAGATGCGGCTTTAAGGATTGCTTGGTTTATTCGGAACATAATTCTTTAATGTTTAATCAAGATATATTTGACTCTGGTGTTTTATTTAATTTATTCTCAGAACATGGAGTTGGGAAGTCGTTGGAACCATTAATCCATGAGTTATTCTCTACTGTAACTCTAAATCCCCAAAAGAATAGAGACAATATATTTTTTAAAGAAATTGTCAGACTATCAGATTCAGTATCCAAAATTGTTAGATCACATAACTCGGATCTTGAAACCGGATGGATAATGAATTACGCAATGACTACAGATAAATTGGTTGATCCTATAGCTATTGAAAGAGAGACTAGGTTAGCAGTTCTATTTGGACATTCTTATGAAAGTGATGAATCAGATCTATCTGAAGATAATGATCCACATTATGATTATGATGACTACTCAGATGAAGGTTGCGACATTCCATCCTATGATAGAGTTAATATTATCAACATTAAAACGAAATGCACATGTGATTTCTGTGAAGAATTCCAAAAATATCACCATCCCGATCAAGATAGAAATGTTACCGAAATATTAAACGAAGTTTTAATGAGAATAGCGCAAAAAATCAACAAAGATAATATTACTACAGATGTGAGTATCAAATCAAATGACCTTTAATATAATTGAACGGTTTATGTTTCGATTCACCAAAAGGAAATGGTTCCTTCTATTACTACCTCTGATTATTGGATATGGGCCCATTCGTTAGTAGATAATAACTATCCCGATCACACCGAACAAGGCGGAAAATGGTTAATATTTGTCAACCAAAAAAGCGTGGATAGATACTGGTCTAGAATTAAGCATTATACCGAAAGAGGATTCTTGGGACATACATCCAAAGTTTCTACAATTAAATTTGGTAAAACAAAGAAAGGATTTGTTATTTGTGTCTATACCTATGATTCTGAAGATGTTGATGATGTCATGGACATAAGAGAGATGTTATCGACTATAGGGTTCAAAGAAAAATTACACTATAAAACCGATAGATCCACACTCCAAGGAAATTATTCCGGTAAAAATACGGGTAAAACTATAAGTAAATATTGTAGATGATATTTATATTATATAATATAAATATCATGAAAGTGATTTGATGATTGTTAAATTACAACTCTAAAAATCCAATGTTAGAATTACTAACCGACAAAGAAAAGGATAATTTATCCAGATGGTCATATAGTGTTGATGACCCTAGTATAACCACTAAGTATTTAACCCCATATTGGAACAAAGTTGTAGAATTTGTTCCTGATTATGTAGCTCCCAACGTTCTTAGCTTGGCCGGGTTACTCCTCACCGTATATTCATTTTACATTACCTATTTGTATTCGAGGTTTTATCCTCGAATAGTTGCTCTAATTAGTGCAATATTATTATTTTCTTATCAGACTTTGGATGCTATCGATGGAAAACATGCTAGAAGGATTAAGAACGATTCACCCCTGGGTGAGTTATTCGATCACGCATGTGATAGTGTAGGTACGTTGTTTGTAATTTTAACAGTGGCTACTACCCTGGATATCAAATCTCCAGCTATTCTATTTTATATCACCCAAGGAGGTCTAATGATATTTCTTATCGAACATCTAAAAGCTTTCCGGACTCAAAAAGTAATATTTTTCAAATATAGCGGACCTGGTGAAATATTAATACTTTGTGTGACTATTTTGATGTGGAAGTTTATTACTGGTTGGTCTCTGATCCCCCAGATTCTTCTTCACAGTGTGTTTTTCAATGTTATCTTTTTCGGAGCTTATTGGTTTGCATATGCATATTCTATACTTTATACAGCTTTCGGTCTCACGGTCTATGATGTGATAGAAAATCACAAAGAGATATCTAAAAATAACATTATTGAATTATGGAAAGACGACAAACATCAAGGAAGTAAATTAGCTGTGCTGTTATGTCTTTTTATGAGACATATTAATGTCATTTTGTTATACAAAGGTATGATATCCGGATGGGAGCTTCAAGATGTGATTGCTCATGGTTTGGTTTTGTCAGTTGTAATTAGTGATCTGATTGTGGCAAAGATGGCTCGAAGGGAACTTCATCCATTGGTGGTGATAGGTAGTATGTTGTCAGTGTTTAATCATAATTTAATGATATTTATTTTGGTTATCATGTATTATCTTAGAATGTTCCACGAGATTTGTGATGGTATGGGGTTGTCATTGTTTACCCCAACTATCAATGTTTATGTGGATGGAGTATGGGATTTATTACATTTAGGTCATATGCAACACTACGATCGAGTAGCTGGATTCGGGAATCGTCTAATTGTGGGGGTGTTAAGTGATGATGATGTAGTGTCATATAAGCGGAAACCAACTCTTACCATGACGGAAAGAGCTCAAGCTGTTTCCTATATCAAGGGTGTTGCCAAAGTAGTCAAAAATGCTCCTTTATATATGACAAAGGAATTCATTGAAGAACATAATATTAGTAAAGTATTTGCTTCAAAGGAATACGATAGTCCAGATGATCCTTATTACGCGGTTCCTCGGGAAATGGGGATCTTGCATATTGTAGAACGTGCCAATGAGATGTCAACTACAGAACTTATGAATCGAGTCAAGACGAACAGTATCTTGTAGAACTTAATTTTCAATCTCGATAACTACAGTATCTAAATACTTAATATGATCCGACCTATCAATATCTTTAAATCTAGCCACATATTTGATGATTAAAGTATGTCCTATACACCATATAACATTGTACTTATCTTTCTTTTCCATATCTCTTAACTGTTTCTTTACCCTTCTCTTGAAATCATTCCATGATTCATGTATTGGAGCTTTCTTCTTCCGAGTATCCCGACGAATATCAGGATTTCTCTCTTGGCTACTTGTAAAATATCTTGACAAACGCGGATCAGTAATATTTTTAATCTTCTTGTCAGTATATTCATTGATGACTTTTAACATCTGACGTCTTGTCTGTCTAGTTCGATAAAATGGACTACAGTAAATAGCATCTGGAATTCCATATGTCTCTATTAATTTTTTCGCGAGGTTTCTTGCCCCTTCTTTACCGGCCTCTGTAAGTTTTTCATCATACTTATGCGTGGACCGGGTGTCTTCTCCATGACGTAAATAAATAATAGTTCGGCTATCATTCTTATCCATTGTTAATTGTTTTAGGTATTAAAATAAACAAAGTTCGATTTGATATTTTCAAATATCTAAAAAAAGTTAATTTAGACTAAAAATTACTCTAGTTATATTGTAAAAATATTTGACAAATTATCAAATATTTTTGTTTGAAGGTACTTACCTTTTAAGATATAAAGGTGCTAGTATGATTATAGAGAAACAGAAAAGGGTAAAAGTACTTCATCAATGATATGAGCAACACCATTCGTAGCTAAGTTATCCTTGCCAACAACTTTAGAATAACGATGGAGCTCATCAATAACATAAATGTCCTTGCGTTTCTTTTTAATGTCAACTGTCTTACCGCTAAGTAGAGTTGGTACATCCCTGGTCTTCTTTCTGAGGGCCGCGGAGAAGACAGTACCTACATCCTCGGATAATACATGATAGAGCAAGATGTCGGTGAGAACCTGTTTATTGGCTGGATCCAATAAGAATGCGAGCAATTCATCAAGACTAACACCTAATTCATCCGCAAGATTCTCGAAAGCTTTGTTATCCGGTGCAAACAAAGTCAATGACAGAGCGGGGTTATTCAATGCCGCGGCAACAACCGGATCAGCAGCTCCAACCGCAGCAGCCAGGATGGATAAGCTAGGTGTACTAGCCGCCAATTCGAGCAGAGTCCCCGCCGGAGGGCATAATACCTTGTCAATCTTGTGAAGGACTCCATTAGAGGCTTTTATATTGGCCTCAACTACCTTGGCACCATTGATGGTAATAACATCCTTGAAAGTAGGACATGAATATACATTAGCCCGAACCTTAGCACCTTCTCTAAGAGTCGGGTACAATTTATCATTTTCTAATTTGCTAGCAGGCAATCTTTGGTTCACAACATGATACAACAGAATCTCATCTAAGTTACCACATGTAGGACCTGGATTGAACTTAGAGAAAGCACAGTCGGTAGGTCCAAAGACGGTAATAGGGTCAAGAGTGGCAACAGCTTCTCTTAACCCGGCTTCATTAAGAGCTTTAGTCAGATCATGAAGATCGCATTGTTTTCTGATGGTCTTGTACATATTTGGTCTCTTTGGTTTGCAATCACAATGTTTCTTACGATGTTTCTTACGATATTTCTTACGATATTTCTTTTCGTAGCTGTGGCATCCACACTTATCTTCGTATCGGTGATATCCCATTTTAATATATTGGGATATTTTTTTTATTTAAAATATTCTAAAGACAAGTTACTGCTTTAACAGTAATTTGTTAATAATGATATTTAGAGAAAGTTTAACCCAACATACGCTTAACTGATTCGCATACATAGTTTAGATCATAATTGGACATAATTCTTCTAAGTGTAGCCGGGTCAAAAGCAATTAAACCTTCTCTGATACCATATTTCAATATTTCAGCAACAGTACGATAACGTTTCCCCTTAATTCTACAGTCTCCGTACTTTTTCTCACAGGTAGCTACATAATCTTTCAAAGCATCACATGAAATTTTTGTACGTGGATTATTAAGAGCATGAAGGATAGCATCTCTCTTTTCTACATACCGTGGGTATTTTACTAAGCCCTTCTCTAAACTTTCCGCTATCATTCGATAGGTATCCCAAACAATATATCCCATTCCGGCATACGGAATACCATTGATATATTTAAGAGGTATGTAATAATTTCCTGCATCTTGAGATAATATAGGATTAGATCCTTCCAAACCCGTGAATGTTTTATAGTGTTTCTCGATTTCAACGGGATCAACTACATACACATCTATCATTGAGTTAGTTCTTATTTTTCTTCCATCGGTGAGCTTGAAGGTAAGGATATTCAATTGATTGTTCTTTAGATTGGTAGTGGAAGTAAAGATTTTCCGATTCTTATCTAATAATTCCAATCCATACTTGCTTCGAATTTCATTCTTTATTTTCGGAAGAATTTTAGCCGTATAATTATTTAAAACAATATCCAAATATCGTGTTATTCCTCTTCCCAACAACAACATTCTGTTCTTGACAGTTGGAGTTATAGTTATATTTTTAGGAGCTACTAATTTTAAATCAAAATCATGTGTTCTTAATTCGGGACTATTCGGAAAATAGGATTGTATTGCTTGTCCACCCGTAACGATAATTTTTAATCCAGGAACTATCCTATCCTTTTCTAGGGTTTTGTTAAGGTCCTTGATGGCCAATTCAACTGGAATTGATAAAATTTCCTTCAAGTAAATCTCGGCTTGATCAAAATTAGTTGGATCCATTTAGATTTATTTGATTGAAAATTTTTTATATTTCAACCACATTGAAATAATAGTTGTGGTCCACAATCAATACAGAGATACGCCAAGGTAAAAATATACTGATTCTAGTTGAAAAATAGTGGGTCCAAAGAGATATTTCCAAAACTACGACATTTGATATCTTGATAATAAATTTTTATTTCTTGTAGACATAATACTCACATTCTATACAAATCGCTTCTATTTCCCCCTCTGGAAAATTAGTCTTGATACCCTGAAGACTACCTCTTCCACATTCCTTACAACGATGGGTTAAGGCTCGGTTCCTTCGAGTATCGTTAAGCTCTCTTATATTATCCCACCATTCTTTCCATTGATTTTTATTGTATTGGGACATATCGATCTCTTTAATTAGTCTGAAAATTGACATATTATAGACAATTTTTGTATATTAATAATCATTAACTGCTTAAAAATTATGTTCCAAAAATCTACTAAAAGCCCGGTAAATCTTTTACCTCATCAAGTAGATCATAGTAACAAGATATGGAAAACAATCACCACCAAAGGAGAGTTTTGTTATATTGACACTTCTAGGACGGGTCTAGGAAAAACTCATGTAGCCCTTGATCTGGCTTTCAATCTCCAAACTAGGTTCGGAACTAAAGTAGCTATTATAGCACCTCACAGAGAATCGCTCGAAAATGACGATGGGTGGCTGCATTGGGCTAAAAAATATGGCATAGTGATAGAAAAAGCTACTACCTACAGTTCACTCAGATCTAACAAGATGAAGGTGTACGATGATTGGTTGTGTAAGACGGATATGGATAAGAAAAAAGGTTACCATGCCTCTGGTAAATTCGAGAAGCTGGCCAAACAAGGCATCTTTCTTATCTTTGATGAGTTTCATATAGCATCAAGAGAATCTAATACACATTATGCATGCTCTGCTTTGGTTAGATCTTGTCGCAGATATCCCGATAGGAATAGGGTAGGATTATTAAGTTTGACCCCGGGTGATCAGTATAACCACTATCCTCAAATTGTCAGAATGTGCGGTTTGATTAAGTCTACTTATTTATGTAAGTATGATAGATCAAACAAAACTTATAAGTGGGAACATTATGGTATGGGTGATATTATTAATTCTTGTATTGTAAGGGGGACAGACAAATCCACTCTTCTAGATCAAATGGTAGATTTGAATACAGCAAAGATCAAGCGTTTAATTGGGAAATTCTTTACAGATCACATTAAGAACAGAATCACATTTGCTATGCCTATTCCTGATAATCCTAATACCATCACAACCAATAGTTGTTTTCTAGAATGTTATAAGTCTGATTTAAAACATCTTAACGTTGCCATCGATCGACTATGTGACGGTGTCAATTGGAATGGATATAGTGCCGATGAGAAGGCTAACTGGAATATTGGACAGATTAATGTGGCATTGAAATTAATTGAGAGATACAAACTCAGAACAATTGCTCGTTATATTAAGTCTAGATCTGATAATTATCCTAATCGTAAGTTTATTGTTAGCATGGGTTCTAGGTGTACCGAACATTTCGATATGATGAAAACGATAATGAACTCTATGGAGATAACTATTCCTTTGGGTGTTAAAATGATATTAGAGAAAGCTAGGTCTGATAATAACAATGTATGGTCAAAAATCAGTAAAGATGTTTTTAATCTTATACTCAATACTTCTTACAAACCCAAAGTGGATGTTATGCATGGCGGAATCCGTTCGATTGACCGTGTCAAAATTATAAGGCGGTTTCAAGCTAAAAACTCGAACTCCTGGTGTTTGCTTATGTCCCCTGGAGTTGGAGATAAATCAATTTCTCTTCATGATACTCACGGAAATCACCCGAGAGAACTTATCATTGTACCCGATCATTATCATACTAGAATGACACAAACAACAGGTAGGACCAACCGTGTTAACGTTTCATCTGATGTAGATATTAGCATAATTTATGGAAAAGAGTCTCGACTGGAGACTTCTATTATCAATTCTATGATTAGAAAGAGTGAGGTGGCAAAAGCCATGTTGTCTAATGGTCAAACTCATCTATTTCCCGGTAAATATAATATTTACGTGGAGAACGATCAGGACAACAAAATTTATGATGAGATTAAGTCTCAGTTATAAATAATTCCGTAATAAACGATCTGACTTTATAACATTAATCGAATATAGGTTACTATTATAACCTATATTATGAATATTTAACATAGATCTTGACTATCTTTTACCCAGTTCAAAATTGACTTCGACATATAAAAGTTTTGCTGAACATTGATCATGATCAAATAATTTATTCGAAATTATATCTATTAATAAAAATGGACCAAACACGGAAATATCGCAAAAAAGAAGAAAGCGAATATGATAATTGTT
>Ga0114919_10001166_pt1 | contig 21148 bp, 12 predicted proteins | sample BlataG_FD_88682 | JGI IMG/M metagenome (GOLD analysis project Ga0114919, IMG submission 88682) | Deep subsurface microbial communities from Black Sea to uncover new lineages of life (NeLLi) - Black_00105 metaG | ecosystem: Environmental > Aquatic > Marine > Oceanic > Sediment | place: Atlantic... | reverse complement strand
CGTCGAGAACCGCGTCTCAGTCTCGTTCGCAATCAGCTGCACCAGCATTTCGGCGACCCGCTTGCAGCAGCCCATCACGCTGGTCGGGTTCACCGCCTTGTCGGTTGAGATCATCACAAAGGTCGCCACGTCAGCCTTGCCCGCCGCCCGGGCCAGGGTGGCGGTGGCCAGCGGAATGTTTCGGATGGCCTCACCGGGGTGCTGTTCCATCAGCGGCACATGCTTGTAGGCAGCGGCATGGAAGACGATGTCGGGCCGGTTTTCGGCAAACACATGCTCGACCCGCTCGGCGTCGGTGATGTCGGCGACACAGGGGATGACTTCGGTTGAGCTGGTGGCCTTATTAAGTTCGCGTTCAATCCAGAACAGGCCCGTCTCACTGCGGTCGAGGATGATCAGCTGTTCGGGCCCGTGGTTCAACAGCTGCCGGCAAAGTTCAGAGCCGATGCTGCCGGAGGCTCCAGTGACCAGCACAGTTTTGTTGCCCAGCCAGCGGCCGAGGCCGGCGGTGTCGATCTCCACGGTCGGCCGGCCGAGCAGGTCGGCAATGTCAATCGGTCGTGGCTGCAGCTGCACACCGCCGCTGACCAGCGTGTGAATCGCGGGAATGATGGTGGCGATGCAGCCGGCCGCTGCAGCCTGTTTCTGCAGGTCAGAAACCTCGCTGCCCAGAAAGGTCTCAGACAGCAGCATCACTTCGTCGATGCGGTACTTCGTGATCAGTCGTTCCAGCCGCTTTGTGGTGCCAACAACTGGAACACCGCCGGTCGATCGGCCGATGAGCTCGCGGTCCTCTGGCTTGGCGACCATGCCAACCACCACGCGTTGATTGTCTGGCGAGGTGTCTGATTGAATTGCCCGGACCACCGCCTCGCTGGACGGGCAGGTGCCCACCAGCAGCACGCGGCTGCCGGCATGCAACGATCGCCGCCGCAGGAAGCTGTCCATTTCGCTGGCAGCACCCCGAAACCCTCCAAGCACCGAGATGGCAATAAACCAGTCGATGATCCAGATGCTGCGGGGAATGTTGGCCTCAGCCAGGATTGCTACTGGGGCCGCTACGGAAAGGCCCATCGTCACGCCAAAGACCAGCTGCCAGAGATCTCGCAGGGTGAGGCCCCGAATGCTGGTTCGCTGGCCGGCAACCGCCATCAGAATAAAGAACTGAATCGGCACCACGATGCTGAGGCACCGGGCAAGGCTGGCTGTGTTCCCAGCGTCCAGCAGTCCCTCAAATCGAATGACGTACGACAGCACAACTGCCAGCATCAGGCTGCCGAGCGTCACCACGTGCCAGGCGATACGACGGAGGCTGGGAAGACGGAGGTTGCCAAGGGGCTTGCCTGTCATCGGCGTTCTCCCGGGGTGGTGGACAAAGCGTCGATCGCAGCTGGTGTTCGCGCCTGTTCGACACGCAGTTTTTTTAGCCTTAGCAGCCGCCCCTGAAGCTTCTGGCTGTCGGGCCGCCGTAGCAGGCACCAGTCGAGTTCTCGCTTGGCGGTTTTGGCATCACCGATGGCCAGGGCAAAGTCGATGTGGGTGAGTCGGGCCCCGTAGTGATTTGGGTTTGCAGCTATCGCCTCGGCCAGTGTGGCCTCGGCTTGCTGAAGGTCGCCGAGGGTCCGCTCGAGATTGGCCGTCTCACACAGCAGGTTGCAGCGGCTGTTGCCGTCAGTTGCGTCGGCAGCAGCCCGGGCAGCGGCTAGCCTTTGCTCTTTGACTGGTCGCATGGCATCGGCTGTGGAATACCGTGACCAGAGGCTATCAATCATCCGCAGGCCAGCAAGGTCAGGCTGCAGCAGTTTGCAGGCCGCCGTGGCGGGCATCAGCGGCAAGAGCACGTTGACAATCCGCCACCGCTCAGAGGGACATTCGGCAAAGCATTGCTGGTAGAGCTGCAGTGATTCAGTCGTGTTGCCATCAAGTTCAGCTCGCACCGCCGCCTCGAACAGCACCTGGCCGTCGTGTGGCCGGACTCGCAGGGCCTGGTCGATGCAGGCCCGCGCCAGGTCGGGCGATGGCTGTTGTAAGAATGCCACGGCTGCTAGCACACACCAGGCCTCACCGGCACAGGGATTGACGGTCACTGCGGTCAGGGCGGCCGCGCCGGCCTGCTGCAGATCGGCATAGTGTTCACCGGTGACGTTCTCCACCCACTGCTGGGCAACGGGGACCGATTCAAAGCCGTTGTCTTCAACAGCCTGGCGAATCTCAACCGGTCCAAAGGTTTCACCGGCAATCCGGCGGGCAAGGCCAAACCGTTCCAGTCGGCTGAGGGCCAGATCGACCCAGGCTCTGGGATGCTCGGGACGGGCAGCGACCGCCTGTTCCAAATCGGAGACTCGCTGGTCGAGCCCCGCCAGCACGGCTTCTTCGGCAGTGGGGCCCTCCGGTGTTGTTTTCGGCTCAGGTGAGGCTGGCTCGTCGACCGCGGCGGCAGCCTGACTGCTGAGCGCCTGCAGGCTGCTTTTGGCGAGGGACCGTGATTGTTTCACGGCTGCTTCAAAGTGCACTTCAGCACGGGCTGCCTGGAGCTGCCCGTTGCCGATGAGGCCCAGCATGAGAACCGCGGCTGCCGTTAGCCCGGCAGCAGAAAGCTGGTCAAGCCGCAGCGTTGGCAGCGACAGCGGCTTTATATGCGGCAGTGCCAGTCGCACTGCACAGGCCCCCAGCAGCATCAGCAGCGTAGAGCAGGCCGGGACATACCAGATAAAGTCTCCCCCGGCGTGGATGGTACCGGCAGTCAAGCCAGCCGAAAGGGCCACCGCTACCACCTGCTCGCGGGCACTACCACGGCTGAAAAGCAGGCCACAGGCAACCAGACCGACCAGCAGGCTGGTGACAGCCACAGTAAGACCGATCAGGCCCGTTTCGACACCGACATTGAGGTAGCTGTTTTCAGCATGGGTGAAGACCGTCTTGTCGGTCGGTGGCATGACGATGGGCGACACGCTGGCATGACTGCCAACTCCTGTGCCAAGCAGCGGAAAGTTTCCGATGTTGGTTACCGCGGCTCGCCAGACGTCGAGGCGTCCACCGACCGTGCCCTCTGTTTCAGCGAAAAGGCCCCCCATCTCTTCCCAGATTGTGTCCAGCCGATCCCCGACCCGCTCCATGCCATGGATGGTCAGGGCGGCGCAGACCAGCAGAGTCAAACCGGCAAGGCCGCCGGCTGTCCCTGGGGTAATGCGGCCGATCTTCAGCAGCATGCCGGTGGCCACCAGTCCTGCCGCTAACAAGCTGAGTGACCCGCCCCGCGAAAGCGAGCAGAGCACCGCGAAGACAAGTACGGAGAGGGCCGTCAGACCGAAAACGAGGCGGTATTCCGGAACGAGTTGGGGCCTCTCTGCGGCTGGCTGCGATCGTCCACTAAGATGGGCCGGGCGGCGGGACTGTCGCGATCGGCGACGATTGCCATGATGCTGCTCAGCTACCGGGGCAAAGGCCCACCAGACGAGTGACCCTGCCCCAATGGCCAGAAAGCTGGCATAGTGGTTGCGGTTGCTGAACGTGCCCTTCACGATGCCATCGGTCGAGTTGTAGGCAAACTCGTAAAACCAGAGGTATTTGCCATTGCCAGCCAGATACTGCACCACACCGAGGGCAGCCATCAGGCCCGCTGCGATGGCCACCAGCAGCAGGATTCGCTCGACGTCTTCGACACTATCGATTGACTGATAGACACAGCCGATCAACACAGCCTGAGCCAGCAAAATCCCTAAGCCGACAAGGGTTTCGCTGGGGGTGAGTGACAGCGTTTCCCAGTGGCCCAGCGTCCAGGGGCCGTCGGTCCAGCAGGGCAACAAGCCGGCAAGGTTGGGTGAAACAGTGTTGAGCAGCCATGCTGGCAGAGGCACCAGCTGTATCAGGCCGATCACCAGTCCGGCGGCAAAGAACAACTCAAGCGGTCCAAGCTTCCAGCTGGGCTGGTCGCTGCGGAAACAGCGATAAAGCCAGGCCCCGGCAGCGGTGATGGCAGCCAGCGTCAGGAATGCCTGACCCAGTGGATGCCGCCCCCCCATGCCCAACGGCACCAGCAGCACTGCCAGCATGACAGCAAGCAGCCAGCCGCTGGTTTCGGGCCGGATTGCCCAGCCGGTCGGCCGGTTGGCTGAGCGGGTCTGCCGAGAACGTGACGCCGGTCTCATGCAGCCCTCGCCGGGGTGTACGAATCGTCTTCGTCCTCATCACTAAACTCATCGTCGTCATCGAGGCCGTATTCATCACCGTAGCCATAGCCATAGCCGTACCCATAGCCATAGCCGTACCCCAGCTCTTCGATGCCAACGGCATTGACGATTGTGCCAAACAGATTCACGCCGAACATCCGTAGGGTCTCAACGGCCCTGATCAGCATCCGGCGGCGGTTCTTTTCTGGGCGGACTACCATCACCAGGCCGTCACACATCCGGCCGACGGCAGCGGCGTCGGTCCCGGCCATGACCGGTGGGGCGTCAACAATGATCTGGTCATAGCAACCTTCGGCCCAGCCGAGCAGTTCGGCAAAGCGATCGCCCAGCAGCAGTTCACCGGGGTTCGGTGGTCGCCGGCCGGCGGGAATGACATCGATCGGCACCTCGCCAGAAGGCCGGGCGAGCGCTGCGGCGGCCTCGGGTATGGGCTCGTTACCTCGCAGCAGATCAGACAGCCCCGACTGGCCCCGGCGATTGATGAGCCGGGTCAGGCCCGGCTTCCGCATATCAGCGTCGATCATCAGCACCCGTTTGCCCGCCTGCTGATAGGCAATGGCCAGATTTGTTGAGATGGTGGTCTTGCCGTCGCTTGGCTCGGCGCTGGAGACAGCGATGCGTTCAGAGTCGTCACTGCCCATCACCAGCACTGTACGAATGGTGCGAAAACTCTCCGCGGCGGCGTCATCCGAGTTGTTCCACATGTGAGCAGACGCCAGGCCGGCATCTTCTTCAAAGTCATCTTCCTCATCCAGCATGCCGATGGTGGCGAGCATCGGCAGGTTGAGTTCGGCTTGCAGTTCCTCAGGAGACCGGGCCCGGTCGTCGAGGGTGTCGATTACAAACACAATACCAATGCCTGAGGCGAGGCCACCGGCCAGCACGGCCAGAATGGTGAGTGACAGCTTGGGTGAGACCGGCTTCTCTTCGACCACCGGTTCGCGGACCACGGTGGTGCGAACGCCACCGTTTTCCTGTCGCAGATCGACACTGGCAATTTGGTTCAGCAGGGTGTTTCGCAGCTGCCGCAGCCAGTTGAGGTCATGCTCGACAATATCAAGTTGGCTGATGTCGCTGGTAAGGCCAATCGAGTCTTGCTTGGCCTGCTCAAAGCTCTGCTGCAGCCAGTCTTCCTGCCGTTTGGCCGACTCCAGCCGCTGGCTGAGGATGTTGGCCACGGTACCGGCGAGCTGGGCGTCGTCGCCACCAAAGGACCGGGGCGAGCCGATCACATCGAACTGGGCTAGATAGCCCTCCATTTGCTGAATCTTACGGTTGCGTTCGACCACCTTGGGGTGGTTGGGGCCATAGTATTCAAGCAGGGTGTCAAGCTGGGCCCGGTCTTCAAGCAGCTGCTTTTCCACCGCAACGCGGGTCTGTTTGTCACGATCACCCAAGCCCATCGAATCGAGGAAGGCCTCCTTGCCGAGGGTTTCCTCAATGGCGATCAGACTCTGGCGGATGTTGTGCCCAGCCTGGATCGCCTCAGCAAGCGACTGATAGGAAGCCTGCAGCAGCAGCCGCTTCTTTTGGGTTTCAATCAGGGCACTGTTGAGCTGAATGGCCCGTTCGACCAGCGGGTGCATCGTTTTGCCGTCGGCCTTGATGCCGAGGTCGCCGACCCGCTGGCGGACTGCCAGAAACTCAGCCTGCTTGACCTCAATCTTCTTGTCGACTTCGCCCTTTTCTCGTTGTAGCAGATCAACAATGGAGCTGGCTGTACCCCGGTGTGATTCGTCCATGAACGTGGCATAGGCCTGAATGATGGCTGCCACCACAGCGGCCGAGGCTTGCTGGTGGGGCGAGCGGAAGCTCAGCTCAAGAATGTTGGTTTGGCGGACACCGCGAACCTTCAGGGCCTTGCCGAATTCTTCAGCCAGAATCTCAGGGTCTTGGCTGCCAAACAGGCCGCGGACGGGAGCTTCAAGAAGGGCAGCAGCTGACTGCAACACGAGGGGGCTGGAGACGAGTTTTTCATAGGTGGCCATGGCGGCCAGGTCATCACGGCCACCGGTCATGGAGGTGCCCAGATTTTCCCGGCTGGTGTCAATCACCAGCAGCTGGGCGTCAGCCTCGTAGATGCGGGCAGCGGTAGCGAAGTAGAGCCCACCAAGCATGCCGCAGACGGCGAGCGTGCCCATCACGAGAATCCGGCGGTGCCAGGCCACCCGGAGGAAGCGAATCGCCTGCCGGATGGTCTGGGCGGTGGAGTCTGGTTCATGATCGTCGTGATCGAGCATCAGAAGGGCCGCCAAAGCAGATGAAGGGAAATAAGATTTTAGAACAGTGGTATCGATTGGCCGGCGACAACGCTGAACCGCACGATATTCGTGAAGATGTTGTGGATGACGGTGCGGGGTGTCTGTTCGACGCTGACGACATCACCGGGAGAGAGCCGGAGGTTCGACTCGTTGTTGTGCTGGGCCTCAGCGACGCTCGTCTCTATGACGACAGGCTCGTTTTCGCCGGTGACGTGACGGGTGATATAGATCTTGTCGGCCCAGGGATTGCTGCGTTCACCGGCCAGTGCGATGGCATCCAGCAGGTGCACCGGCTGACCGACCGGCATCTCGTATTGGCCCGGCTTGTTGACCAGCCCGATGACACTGATGGGCGTGGGATCACGGGTTTCAACACGAATCACATCGCCGTCTTGCAGGCTGATGTCGGTGTCACTGGTGCCGTCGAGTTTGGCCAGATCGATGGTGAAGGTTTCACTGCCGGATGCGGCACGCCGTGGTTCGGCTTGCGGGTTGGCAAACCTCCGGCGGGGCCGGGCGAGGCCGGCTGGCTCAACGGCTGAGGTCAGCTCAATATCACCATCGTCGTGCGGCTCGGCGTCGGCTTCAGCCTCCTCCTGTTGGGAGAGTTGCATCAGCGGCGGGGCACCATGCCTGCGGATTTCGATGGTGGTGCCGGCTTTCTCATCGAGTGAGCCGGCGGCCATCAGGGCGGCCAGCAGGGTGCTCTGACCTTTGGGTAGTTCCTTGATGCCCTGTTCCTTGACGGCTCCGACCACGGTGATGCGGTTGATCGCCTTCTTTCGCATGGTGACGGTGACCTGAGGGGCTCTGAACAGGCCTCGGTCGATCGCGGCGGTGGCAATCCGCTGCTCGGCCTGGAAGGGTTCAAGGCCAGCGAGTGGCACCTGGCCAACCAAGGCGATGGTGGCCATGCCGTTGTTGTCAACGCGGACAGGGGTGGGTGTGATCCGGCCGGCCTCTTCAAGGCCACTGCTGATGGTCACATCGACGACATCCTCCACCTCAATCAGGCTGCTGGAGGTGGTCGACATCGAAAGCCGGCTGAGGTCGGCCACCTTGGCATTGGTGACTTGGGCCGCCTGATAGCGGGCCGGCATCCGGCGTGCCTTCACGATGCGGTTGGCGCAGCCAGTCAACGGCAGGCTGGTGGCCAACAGCACGAGCACCGCCAGCCGCCGGAAAAGCAAGGCCGAGTTATTACGCGACAAAGACTCAATCAAGACATCACCCTGCCACAGTCCATCTGGAACTTTCTGGGGGGTGGGGAATAGCCGATTCAGCAATCTCAAGCCAAGGCAATTTTTCGCTGGCAGTCTGGGACGTCTTCGTTTTTTTGAGAAAGCCCCCGGGCACCAGTTCTGATGTTGCGGTTTTCCAACCGCCGGCAAAAAACCCCCTGCTCAGGAGCCCGAACCGCTAATTTTTGTGTGGCGTGTTCATGCTTACCAGCAAAATGCCCCCTGCTTAGAAGCCCGAAGCGCAAGCTGAGGGAAACCAGGTTTTTGATCCACGAGCCGTATTCCCTCGACTCGCACCGAAGGCTTCCATGAGTTCGGTAAACGCAGCGTACCATTAAAAATGCGCTAACTGGTGGCGGTCCTTCACATCCTCCGGCGTCATCAACAAGATCAACGCACGAAAAAGCCGGACTGAGAAAATCAGTCCGGCTTTCGCTTAGAACAGCTTGTTGGCAAATACTCAAGGGCTGGCAGGATTATCGTTGATCCCCGACCCAATCGCGATCCCCGAACCGATGCCGGCACCCAGCAACCCAGCTGCGGTTAAGATCGGATAGCTGGCAAAGGCCCGGCCTAAAAAGCCACCTCGTCGACGGGTCTGTTGTACTGGGACGTAAGGTGCCGGCTGCGGATCAGGAATGAACCGCACTGCACCCTCGTCCGCAGGCACCTGGCGAGCGACAAGAGTAATTTCAGGCTGTGCGTTTGGCGGAGCCTTGTCGGCCTCCCAGAACCGGAACATCGACTTCTTGCCACCGGCCTGAATTACATGGGTGCCTTCCCGAAGGCCTTCGACGGCGAATGACCCATCATCGAGCGTTTCGACGGCGGCTACTTCAGCGCCGGAATATCCGACGGTGACCAGCGAATGCCCACTCGCTTTTCCGGCTGTGTCCTTCACAAGACCAAGAAGTGTTCCCTTGGGGCCAAGCACGACATCGGTCGCCTTTGCCTCCGCCTTTGATTCGGCGGCCACGATAGGTGTTCCCGCAAAAGTGGCTGCCGGCGTCGCGAGTAGTGCGGCCGTGCAAGCACAGGCACCGGCCCGACGCATCCAACGTGTCATCAACATTTGAAATCTCCGTAGCGGATTGCTTTTCTGTTGAGCCAAAAAGAGGGTGGCGGGCAGCCGTCTGCCACCCGTTGTCTACTGTTTCGACGGCTGATACCGCTAAACTTCAACAGAAAACAACCCCAGCTGGATTTTTCGGTATTGTCAGAACCAGCGGACTACGCGATCAGGCAAGCTGTAGCATTTGGGTAACCCCGTCGTTTGAATCGGCTACCTTCCAAACCAGCCCAGCCACCCACCTGGTTTTTCCTTTTTTTCGGGCTTTTGTGGCCCTCGCATCCTTCTACGCGATGATCGGCTGCGGCCAGCAATGCCCCCGGCCACCTCGTCCCCGGCAACGACTTTTGCTGGGTTTTCGCAGCAGACGAGCTCGGCCAGGCCTTCGTCCGCCATTTCTAAAATGGTGTCGTAAGCGTCACGCATGCCAAAGGGCCGGTTCTTCCTGTCGTGGGCGTCACTGGCGATAAAGTGAATCAGCCGTTCCTCCACGCACATTTCTGCGATCTTTTGCGGCGAGCGGCCAAAGGCCCCGGTCAGGCTGGCAGCAGTGACCTGCAGCAGGCCGCCGGCTTCGACCACATCCCACATCACTTCGGGTTTTTTGATGATGCCCCGATTTCGTTCGGGGTGCGAGAGGATGCCGACCAGGCCCTGCCGAGCAAGAGCGGCCAGAAGTGGCTCGAGCGGGAAATAGGTCTCGTGCGGCAGTTCCAGCAGCACGTGTCTTCCCCGGTCTGCCAGAGTCAGCACCTTACCCTGCTTGACAAGTTTGGGCAGTTCCGGCTCAATCCGCACATCGGCCCCAGGTAGGACCGACACGGCTATTCCTTCGGCATTCAGGGCATTTTGCAGGTCAGCCACCCCCTGGCGGATGGCAACGGCCGAAACCTGGCTATTTGCCCCTAACTGGTGTGGAGTGGCGACGATCGATTTCGTACCGTCCGCCTCAGCCGTGCGGGCCATGGAGAGTGAGTCAGTGAGGTTTGCTGAGCCATCGTTAATGCCCGGAACGATGTGGCAGTGGATGTCAGTGAAAAAATTGTCTTCTTGCATCGAGCATCCTGGGCAAGAGGAAATTGGTTTTGTGCGTAGCTATTCAATTCAACTAAATCGGGCCGGACGGTAATCACCAGCCCCTTGGTTCTTATAGAGCCTTCCAACTAAGAAAAGGAACTGCTATGTCGCTGGAAGCGCGAACCCCATCGGTTTGTCCCGGTTCGAAGAAAGGTTCAGCAAATCAAACTCTTGATCGCCGTGGATTGCGCGTATTTGGATCGAATACTGATGACAGCAGTCAGATAGCAGCTAAATATGAGGTCGCTATCATCGGCCTCGGGTACGTCGGTCTCCCGCTTTGCCTGGCTTTTGCCAGAGCAGGTGTCTCGGTTCTCGGTGTTGACACGGATCCTGGAAAGCCTGACGCACTTAATGCCGGCCAATCCTATATCAAACATATCGACTCTGCCGCGGTTCAAGATGCAGTGGCGGCCGGAAAGCTCACTGCAACCACTGATTTTTCACACCTTCAAGATGCCGAAGCAATTTTAATTTGCGTCCCGACGCCGCTAACGGTGAATCGGGTCCCAGATCTCACGTATGTGGAGAACACGGCAACGCTACTGGCCCCTCATCTTCGGCCTGGACAACTCGTCGTTTTGGAGTCCACGACATACCCAGGCACAACAGACGAAGTGGTAAAGAAATTGCTAGAGACTGGGAGTCAGCTGCAAGCAGGCAAAGATTTTTTTCTTGCCTACTCTCCCGAGCGAGAAGACCCGGGCAATCCCAATAGCAATTTCGCGAAGGTGCCAAAGGTTGTTGGGGGCCTCACCGAAACGTGCCTAAAGCGAGCAAAAATGCTTTACAGCAAGATAGTGGCCGAGGTTGTTCCGGTTTCAAGTTGCCGTATTGCTGAGGCAACAAAACTCATGGAAAACATCTTTCGCTCGGTCAACATTGCCCTCGTAAATGAATTAAAGGTGATCTACTCGCGTATGGGCATAGATGTCTGGGAAGTTATTCGTGCTGCCTCGACAAAGCCATTCGGATACATGCCATTTTTTCCCGGCCCAGGTCTCGGTGGGCACTGTATTCCGATAGACCCTTTTTACCTTACATGGAAGGCGCTGGAATATGGGCACCATACCCGCCTCATCGAACTCGCCGGTGAAATCAACACTGCAATGCCCGAGTACGTTGTGTCACGTGTGATTGACGCACTCAATGACACTGGGAAGCCGGTGAAGGGATCCCGGATACTGATTCTCGGAGTAGCCTATAAGGCCGATGTTGATGATGACCGAGAGAGCCCAAGTTACGCGATTATGGAGTCGTTGGAAGGGCGTGGCGCGATCGTAACGTACAACGATCCGCACGTTCCAGAAATTCGTAGAGGAAGAACCAATCACGCGGTTTCAGGCAAAACCTCAGTTGAAGTATCGGATGATGTTGACGTCGTAGTGATTTGTACGGCTCACCGTGAATACCTAAACCATGACTTCAGTAAGATGAGAATCCCGCTGGTTGATTGTAGGGATATCGTAAAACAACGGCCCGCCCTCTATTACGCTGCATAACAAAACCTAGAAGAAATAGTTATGATGGTCTCAGCCAGCCAGCAAAAGCGAATACGCATTTTTATTGTGGCGACAGTACCGGACACGCACTGGTTCTTTCTTCGTGGACAACTAGGCTTTCTCCAGTCGCAAGGTTTTGACGTCACGCTCGTTTCTTCACCCGGAAAGAGATTGAAGGAGTGCAAGCAGCGTGATGGCGTTCGCTGTGTTCCGATCTTGATCTCACGTCGGATGCATCCCGTTCGTGATGTAGTGAGTCTGTGCAAGCTCTGGCGATTGTTTCAGCGTGAGCAGCCGGATATTATCCAATACAGTACTCCCAAGGCAGCCTTTCTCGGCAGCATTGCAGCGACACTGGCGGGCATTCGATGTCGAATTTTTCTGGCACGGGGATCAATTGCCTCAGCGAAACGAGGATGGTCAGTCTTTCTCAATAGGTGGGCGGAATGGTTGACAGCGAGACTATCTGAGGAGGTTATTTGCGTTTCACCATCACTCCGCGAGTTCCTTCGACAGCAGCGTATTCTGCGTCCGAATGAAGGTGTTGTGATTGAAAACGGAATGAGTAATGGCATCAATATTAACCACTTTGCATCAAATCCTGGGAACATAGACGATTCACTGCAGAGCAAGCGAGGGCGGTCAATCGGCTTCATTGGACGCTTGAATCGCGAGAAGGGACTTGAGGAACTATCGATCGCATGGCAGGCAATCCGTAAGGCTTGCCCAGATGTTAAGTTGCTGCTTGTGGGCAGGTGGGACGGAGAGGCGCAAGTGTTGCCACACGTACGGGCGCTATTGGAAACTGATAGACGTGTTGAGATAACAGGCGAAATCGAGGACATCCGGCCGGCCCTTCAACAAATTGCCGTTCTTTGTTTTCCATCTCATCGTGAGGGGTTTCCGAACGCACCGATGGAAGCCGCGGCAGCGGGAATTCCCGTCGTAGCCTTTAACACGGTTGGGAGTAAAGATGCTGTTGTAAGCGGCAGGACTGGCCAGTTAGTGGAAGTTGGAGATGTTGACGCACTCGCCACTGCGGTTGAAAGGTATCTGAAAAATCCAGAACTGGCAAAAGCTCATGGCCGGGCCGGACAACTGCGCGTTCGAAGTTGTTTTCAGCAGTTGCCAATTTGGCGCGGAATTATGAGGAGTTATGAGGATGCCTTGCGGAGGACGAACAGTTCACGTGGGTGGTACCGAGCCTTCGGCAAACCAATTTTTGACCGGGTTGCATCAGCGGTGGCGTTAATTTTGTTAAGTCCACTATTTCTTGCCGTGAGTGTTCTTATTCGCTGGCGTTTGGGTTCACCAGTGCTATTTACTCAGTATCGGCCAGGGTATGCGGCGAAGCCATTTCGGATATTCAAATTCCGAACCATGACGGATGCACGCGACGATCGCGGAAAGCTGTTGCCGGATGCAAACCGCTTGACGAAGTTTGGCCGTTGGTTGCGATCGACCAGTCTTGATGAACTTCCTGAACTCCTTAACATTTTGCGAGGTGAAATGAGTTTTGTTGGACCACGTCCGCTGTTGATGGAATATCTCGCAAGGTATTCAGGTGACCAGAAATTACGCCACGATATAAAGCCCGGACTCACCGGTCTTTCGCAAGTAAAAGGCCGGAATATGTTGAGTTGGAGAAAGAAATTTCAACTCGACAATTTTTATATCAGGAAGTCTAGCCTGCTCTTCGATCTGAGAATCTTATGGTGGACGTTTAGAAAGGTTGTGAAGCGGGAGGGTGTCGTCGATCGGAACGGAGTTACGTCAACCGAATTTCATCCAGGCAATGAAGTCTTTTTGATAGGGGCTGGTGGGCATGCAAAGGTAGTCGCATCCGCACTGGAATCTTCTGGAAGGCGAGTAGCAGGAATTTACGACGACAATGAGTTGCTCTGGGGCAGCTTCGTTGGCGGCGTCCAGGTTATCGGGGGACTTGAGGAATTGAAAAAGAATTTTTCCCCAGGGCAGGCTTGCTTTTCAGCAATTGGAGACAATAGAACGCGGCAACGAATAGCAAATGATCTGAGTAGGTTGGGGATAAGGTGGGAAACGGTTATCCATCCAACGGCTATCGTCGAAAGAGGCGTCGTGCTGCAGCCAGGAGCACTTGTATGTGCAGGAGCGGTTGTTCAGCCAGACGTGACGATAGGCGCCCACGCGATTGTTAATACGGCTGCGCGGGTTGATCATGATTGCCGGATAGGTGATTTCGCCCACGTTGCTCCGAATGCGACTCTCGCTGGTGACTGTGAGGTTGGTGCGTTGGCGTTGGTGGGCGCTAGCGCCACGGTTCGGGAAGGGCAAACTATTGGCGAAGAGGCAACTGTTGGAGCGGGTTCTGTCGTCGTGAGAAATGTGGATAACGCAACTACGGTTGCAGGTTGTCCCGCGAGGCCAATTCCGGAGCAGAGGGGAAATGAAACGTCAGCAAGTTTCTCTTGGCCACAGTTTGATGATCCCCAGGTAGCAGCAGCGGCTAAAGTTATGCGGAGTGGGAAAGTCAATTATTGGACGGGCTCTGAGGGGAGGTCTTTTGAGTCAGAGTTTGCGGATTATATAGGTGTCAAAAAGGCTATAGCGGTCGCGAATGGTACGGTTGCCCTAGAGCTGGCGTTGGCGGCGCTGGGCATTGGTCCGGGTGACGAGGTCATAGTGCCCAGCCGCACGTTTATTGCGAGTGCAAGTGCCGTGGTAATGCGAGGAGCACAGCCGGTTGTGGCTGACATTGATTCATTTAGCCAAAACCTTACGGTCGAGACAATCCGAGAAGTGGTAACTGAAAAGACTCGAGCGATAATCGCCGTGCACCTTGGGGGCTGGCCTTGTGAAATGAATGCCATTGTCCATTTCGCGAAGCAACACAACATTTATGTGATTGAAGACTGTGCTCAGGCACACGGTGCGCGAATAACCGGTCGGCATGTTGGCAGCTTTGGTGATATTTCAGCCTTTTCCTTTTGCCAGGATAAGATCCTTACCACGATCGGTGAGGGCGGGATGGTGGTGACTGACGATATCGAGTTATGGGAGAGAGCGTGGAGTTTTAAGGACCACGGGAAGGACTGGAGCCTTACTCAGGAACCTGGTGAGCCAGGAAAATATCGATTTCTACACACGTCTTTCGGAACGAATTGGAGAATGACAGAGGTGCAGGCAGCTGTTGGCCGAATCCAATTATCGCGACTGGATCAGTGGCATTCGGAGCGAGTGAAAAACGCCACCTACCTTAGGCAATTGCTAGGAGATTGTCCGAATTTGTTTTTTCCAGTGTGCGCAGAGGGCTATGAGCACGCCTACTACAGGCTCTACGGCTTTGTTCGACTGAAAGGGCTAAGAGTGGGCTGGACTCGCGATCGAATAATAGCGGAAATACAATCGTTAGGGGGAGAGGTAGGATGCGGTAGTTGTGGGGTTATCTATCAGGAAAAAGCTTTTGAACGTATTCGGGCTCCCGAGCACCTCCCAACAGCGGAAAATGCACATGCAACCAGCCTCGCCTTTTCAGTTCACCCCGGTTTATCACGGCAACGACTCGAATGGCTAGCGGACCAAACGAAAAAGGTCTTGAGCAGGGCGACTGTGATGTCATCGAGCCATCAAGCCGAAGCAGCCTAGAATGATTTGGAGAGGCGTTATATGAATATTCTTGTAGCCGGCGGTGCTGGCTTCATCGGATCCCATCTTGTGGCACGCCTTATTAATGACGGCCACTGTGTACGGATTATTGATAATCTGAGCACTGGAAAGATCGATAATCTCTGTGGTCTTCTTGAGCATGTCGATTTCATTCACGGTGACCTTAGGCATGAGTCAGTTGTTCGCGAAGCTGTTTCTGGAATAGAAATTGTTTTTCATCAGGCCGCGCTCCCATCGGTGCCCAGGTCGGTGAAGGATCCTAAGACGAGTGTAGAAAACAATGTACTCGGTACCGTTGAACTCTTAAAGCAAGCGGTAGATGCGGGCGTCCGGCGATTCATATATGCCGGCTCATCGTCTGCCTATGGCAACTGCAACGCCGAGTTGAAGGCCGAGTCAATTAGGCCAAGCGTTCTTTCGCCATACGCTGCGAGCAAATTGGCCGGAGAGTCACTTTTGCAAGCATTTCATCATTGCTATGGTCTAGAAACTGTCGTAACACGGTACTTTAACGTTTTCGGTGAGCGACAGGATGCATCCTCGCAATATTCAGGCGTAATAGCTAAATTCATACGGCAGATGATACGGGGAGACGTCCCAACAATCAATGGAGACGGGACGCACTCACGCGATTTCACCTATGTCGCTAATGTGGTCGAAGGGAATATCCTAGCAGCGACTGGCCAGGCTCAATCTGTGTCCGGCGAGGTGTTCAATGTGGCTTGTGGAGACAATATATCGCTCTGCACTTTGGTCGAGGAACTTAATGAAATACTTGAAAGGCAGATTGTGCCAAATTTTGGGCCGCCGAGGGCAGGAGACATCCAGCACTCAAGGGCAGATATAACGAAGGCAAGGAATCTTCTCGGGTATGAGCCAATGATCAGGTTTGGTGATGGATTGCGAAAGACGGTGCACTGGTATTGCAGTCGCGAGAGCGAACCGTCTCAGCTAGGTTCGGTGGGCTAGTTTTTGTCGTTTTAGGCTGACACACCAAAGGCAAGTTTTCGACTGGTTGGTAGAGATCTGTCGGAATGTCTTTATTGCGATGCCGTTTTAAACAGGACCAGTCTCATGATAAACGGCGAAGGTCTCATCGCCTCAGATAGAACACGTTACTCAAGTAGTTTCGCCGCACGGTTACGAGGTTTGGTGGAGCGCGGAGGTCAGCGTAAGGTTGTGTTGCGAGCGTTTCGTTTCGCCCGTGCTCGAGCAAAGTCGTACATCACGCCATTTGTCGCCTGCTGTCTCCGCAATCGGACTTTTGCGTTTGATGGAAAGGTATACAACTATGCTATCGCGGGTTATAACTGCACGTGGAACAACGAGCGGGCAGTTGAGGTGGCCTATATGCGAGACGTGATCAGGGCGGTGCCAGACTCAGAAATTCTTGAGGTCGGTAATGTGCTAAAAAACTATACCTTTGGCAATTGGACCGTCTGTGATAAGTACGAAGAACATGCCGATGTTTTGCCACTTGACGTCATCGATTTTTCGCTCCGTAAGCGGTTTAAACGAATCATTGCCATCTCAACACTCGAGCATGTAGGTTTTGACGAGCCTGAACTTAATCCGGACGCACTGCCACAGGCTGTTACTAATCTAGTAAGCCATCTCGACGAGGGCGGGAAGTTGTTCTGCACTTTGCCCCTTGGTTACAATCCGTCTGTGGATAAGCATTTGAGGGACGGGTCGTCGGGCTTTGATCGTATTCAGTATCTAGCGCGAACAGGTTTGATGAGATGGGAGGAGTGTCTGCCGGGTGACGCTTTTAAGAAAAGGTATGGGACGCCTTATGAGTGTGCGAATGCGCTAGCAATTTGTTCGGTAGAGGTTGGCGGATCGTCTAGCCCAACTGGATCCCGCATATCGAAATAGGTTTTCTTCTGGTGTTGTCCGTCTCGAGCAAGTGGCGAGTGTTGCAGCGACGAATTTCGGCGGGTTCGTTGTTTGTTTGCCTTAAAAAACAGCAGATACAAAGCCAGCAGCGGACGTCTTAGTATGAAAATCGGGGTCAATGAGGTTATACTCAGCGGGCAGTCAGACGGGAGTAGGCAGCGAGAGGTCAACTTGCTTGGGGCTCTTAATGATGCACTGGTAGAGAATCAACTCGATGCAGTTTTCTATGCCGCTTCGGACATCAGCAGTGAGTTTTTAGGACAACTAAGTGGGCGTCTGAAGTCTTTTCCGGTGAAGGTTGCGGGGATTCCGTCGAGGCCAACCGTTCAGCGTGTTCTAAAGGGGGCCATGCGATGGCAAAAGATGCTTTCGGAGGATGGCTGCGACGTGTTCCACACGTCATACTATCCAGTGCCAAGGGTGCGCCAGAGGGTTGTTCTCACCGTAAATGACTTGCGTTACCTCTCGTTTCCGGAGACGTATTCAACAACGCGGTTGTGGTTCCTAAGGCATACAGTACCACGCGCTATCGCAAGAGCCGACGTGGTGTTTGCGATCTCGGATTTTACGAAGGCGGAGATTTGTAATGCATATCGTGTGGATCCAGAAAAAGTTGTAGTCACTCCGGTGGCGAGGGACGAGGCGTTTAGGCCGATAACAGATCGTCAGACACTGGAGAATGTTAGGGAGAAGTACTCGCTTCCGCAGCACTTTTTGTTAAGTGTTGGGCATCTGGAACCCCGAAAAAACATCCCGCGAGTTGTTGAAGCATTTAAGGAAATACAAGCGAGAGGTTGGAGCGATTTGTTTCTGGTAGTCGTCGGAAGGCCGAGTTTACGGTGGCGGGAGATCATGGCGGCGATCGGCGATAGTGATCTTGGCGGGAAATTGCGTTTCACCGGATTCGTCGATGATGAAGATATGGCGGGATTATACAATCTTGCAGAAATGCTTGTGTTCCCCTCGCTGCATGAGGGGTTTGGAATTCCATTGTTGGAGGCAATGGGCTGCGGGCTGCCGGTTGTAGCATCTGATTCGACTGCGCTTGCAGAGGTGGCAGAAGACGCTGCTGTCTTAGTAAATCCACTCAGCACAGAAGCTATTGCGGATGGCATAGAAAAAATTCTTTCCAGTCCGACAGTTGCCGAAGATTGTTTCCGCAAAGGCCTTAAGCGAGTAAAGGACTTCGACGCACGCCCGATAGCTTCAGTTATTGCTCAAGCTTATCAGGCGCTAAGCTAAGGGATAACCGAGTGAAAGCTAGCATAGGCGTCAATCTTTTAGGGAACGTTGCATTGGCGGCCTCGCGGTGGTCGGTGTTTGTTCTCATCGTCAAACTTGTGCAACGCGAAGTCATGGAGAAAGGTGTTGCAGACCTTACGATAGCGACTGCGTTATGTGGGCCAGTCTTTGTTCTCCTTGGGGGCGGCTTACGGCAGATTGTGGCCGTACAATACTTCCCACAGGGCGAGTGGCTTCGGATCGTTGCTGGGCGATTCAGTCTCGGAGTTGGGGCTTTGGGGCTTTGTGCTGTCGGTGGCTTGGTTTGGGGAGGGGGAGAAGGAGTTGGCGTGCTATGCGCAGTGGCTGCGGCAAGATTTGCAGATGGGATGTCCGAGCTTGTCTATGCGCTTCTTCAGCGGGGAGGCCTATTTAAGCCTATCGCGTTATTTAAGATTGCCAGAGGGACAATCAGTACTGCAGTTATTGGTTGTGGTTTAGGTTGTGGACAGTCGCTAGCAGTTGCGTTGGGGCTCGCCGCGTTTTGTTGGTGGGTGCAGTTAGTAACCTTTGAGATTCCGTGCGGATTAAAGGTGTTAAACAGTAACAAAGTCAGAGGGCTGGGGGTCGTAGGTGGCCGCCAAGGCGGAGTGAATGGGGCGATATTTATCGAAGGGTTGCTGCTTAGCACGGCGATGGCCCTTGGCGCGTTTAGTGCTTTTCTTCCAGCATATGTACTTGATTGGCGCGGCGACCACAGGCTGCTGGCGATCTATGGGACCCTTTACTGTTTCGTCGCTGCGCAGCAAATGATTTATGTGTCGTTTGGGCAGTGTCTTGTTCCCCGCTTTGCGTCGATGTTTCATGTTGGTGAGGAGGTGGCGATTCGGCGTAGCCTCGGAGTGGCCATGGGAAGTGTCTTGCTGGTTGCACTTATCGGCGCAGGCTTCATGAAGGTGTTCGGGCCTGTTTTGCTTGGTCAGATATACAGCGAGGATTTTAGTGGTCAGGCCGGTGGACTTGCAGCTTTGCTTTTAGCTGGTGGTCTAACAGGCGTCTGTGCGATTGCTGGTTCGGCGCTGACTTCGGCGAGGGTCTACGGGCGACAGATCGTCGTAAGTCTTGTTCACATTGCGGTGCAGGGCTCTGTACTGATTGGCTTTGGTGATCAGTTAACCTTTGTGCAGATTGGCTTTGCACAGGGCATTGCCGCCATTTTTGCGATTGTTGTCATGCGGGTAATCAGTGCGCCCCAGTTGGAAGCGAGGCGAGTACGGAATTCAAAGCAGGGGCAGGATGGCACACAGGTTTTCTCCTCTAGCGGTAACCGAGCCGCGTAGGAGAGGGGGTTGTTGACGAGGTGACAGAAATATTTTTGTTTCAGGCGTTTGCAGCTGCTATAGGAACAGTCCTAACGGTTTCTGGCTTGTGGCGGAGCGGTAAGGAAACGTTTTCGCTGGGAAGTTTCTGCTTGGTGATTACATGGTGGGTCCTTATCGCCCCCGTGTTTTTGGATGTGATCTTTGGCATGCCAGACTACACATACTGGCCAGGGTTTTTTGAGGCTAGCCGGGAACCGCTCGTCATTTGCGTATACGCGGTTGCGATCGTGATCATCCCGTTAGTTCTCCTTATGGGACAAAGGTATACAGAGTTTAAGATATCTGGGCGAAAGGAAATCAGAACGCTTACCAAGAGAGTCGGGGAGTTCGGGAAAAATTACCAATCAATCGCAGTCGCGATCCTGATACTGCCGCTGGCAATGTTTTTATTCGCGCCGGATTACTCGTTTTATGCGAAGTATGCCATTCAGTCACGAAACATACGCTCGCAAGCTAGTGACGTGCAATGGTTTCACGCGCTGCTTCAGTTAGCGTGTCATGTGGGAGTGTTGGCCAGTGCGCTTATTTTAGTTCAGTCGAAGAGATTACTGGTGGCGAGTCTTGCACTCTTGCCCGTAATGTTTTTTTTCGCTTGGATTATTGGAAAAAGATCGGGCGTGGCTGAAATCGCAGCTTTGGTTTTTTTGGCGGTATCGGTCCGCGGTAAGATCAGTCGGGCAGGTTTGGTAGGTCTTGCTGCTGGAATAGCACTGTTGTTTGGCCTCTACTCAGCGTGGTATCAGGCGGCAGCGAGAGGCATTTCCGTTGAAACGGTAGGGTGGAGTGAATTCTATGAAGGTGTCCGAATCGACTTCTTTCGTGATGACACGATGAAACTTGCGATATGCCGAGTTGTCAAAACCGACTGTAGCCCCATCCTCGACTTTTTTGGCGAGAGCGCTTGGATCTACTCAACACTACCTATACCCAGAAGCAGTTGGCCAGAGAAACCGATTTCATACGGTATGTCGGTAGCCTGTGCGGCGAGAGACTATCCTCGACAACAACTAAGTTGGTCTATGACGACGAGTGTTTTTGACGAGGTAGTAAGCAACTTTGGTTTATCGGGCATTTTTATCGGGCCGATAATGCTCAATTTTTTGGCGTGGCGTGGAGCGAGGACAAAAAATTTAGAATTGTGCTTGGTGACAGTAGTTGTTCTCGTCCTATTTATGTTTCAGCACCTTAGTGCTTGGATGCCGATTTTTCTTGTCTGGTGGGTCATGACCAGTACCTACCCGAAAATAGGATCCCGGCGAGGAAAATTCACGCCTCAAGCGCCAATGTTATTACCATCGACGTCGGTTCCAAAATCAATTTCAACTTGGTAGTAGTCGGCATTTCCTCGTGTGTAGATTCCGACTTGACCGTCACGTTTCCAGTTGGTGTCTGCACTCCAGACAACCAGCCGGGAACCGAAGTCAGCCGTTGTGGCAAGGAGAATCTGGTTTTGGCCCGCGACTGTCTCGGCAGCGATGATTTGATAGCCGCTGAATGTCGTTGCGGTGACGTGCGTTGTCCCAACATAGATTGGGGCTTGGCCAGCGTATAGTTTGCCGGTGCCGTCTTGATTGAGGGTGACGGTGCCTGCCGATTCGATCGGTGTCAGCGTGACATTGCCAGATCCGATTCCACCACCATCAACATCTAAACCAAAATCG
>Ga0114919_10001163_pt1 | contig 21175 bp, 21 predicted proteins | sample BlataG_FD_88682 | JGI IMG/M metagenome (GOLD analysis project Ga0114919, IMG submission 88682) | Deep subsurface microbial communities from Black Sea to uncover new lineages of life (NeLLi) - Black_00105 metaG | ecosystem: Environmental > Aquatic > Marine > Oceanic > Sediment | place: Atlantic... | reverse complement strand
TCAAGGGTCTTGTGAAAAGCCAATGAAAATTAAAAAATCATATTTCTGGAATTATTTTTAAAAAAATCTGAAAATATTTTATATTTTGAACGAAAGTAGCTCTCTTATATCAAATATCCAGTTTTCGACAGTTAAAATGATTACGATTTATTATCATTATTAACATTGTGTCACAATTTAAAACGCTCGGTTTAGGTAAGAGGTAATTCGTATGAAAACAAAGATTCTTCTGATTCTGGCCATAGTGTTGTTTTTGGCTGTTGAGGGGTACGGTGCTTCACCCCAACCGGTTGACCTCGTTTCGCTGGTGTCTTCCGTTAAAAATATGGACACGTTGTCGTTTTGCGGGGAACGCGTTCCCCTTGAAAATCAAGAGGTTCGGGAACGATTTGAAAAAGAGCTTCTGCTTTCGATCTGGGATCGTCCTCAGGTGATTCTTTGGCTGAAACGTTCCCGTCGATACCTGCCGTATATTGAAAAAATGTTGAAGGAAAACCGCATGCCGGACGATCTCAAGTATTTGGCCATTGCCGAAAGTGCGCTTCGTCCCCATGCGGGCTCCAGAAAGGGAGCCATGGGATTTTGGCAGTTTCTGGCGGATACGGGCAGAAAGTACGGGTTGATAATAGATAAAACTATGGATGAAAGGCGGAACTTATTTGCCTCCACCCGGGCTGCAATAACGTATTTTAATGCGCTTTACCAATCCATGGGCGCATGGACCCTTGCCGCGGCCGCGTATAATCTGGGTGAAGAAGGGCTGCGGGCCGAAATTATGGTACAGAACACCCGCGACTATTACCGGCTCTACCTGCCCCTGGAAACTCAGCGATTCATATTTCGCATTCTTTCGGTCAAGCTGATTGTTTTAGATCCGATTAAATTCGGATTTAATCTCGCTGATGATGATTATTATCCGGTCCTTGAATTCGACCGGATCACCATCGATTGTTTCCAGGAAATCCCCCTCAGCCTGATCGCAAAGGCTTCCGGAACGGATTTTAAAGCCATCAAGGATCTTAATCCCGAAATTCGGGGACATTATCTTGCCGAAGGCACCCATACAATTCTCATTCCCAAAGGGGCGAAAAAAGGGTTTAATACGCGTTATAAAAAATTGGTTAAGGAGTATCAGGCAGACAAAATCGATCGGATCTATGTCATTAAAGAAGGGGATAATTTATCCTCTATTGCCGAGAAGTTCGATGTGCCCCTGGCCGTGCTTATTATCTGGAACCGTATTGACTTAAATGAGCCGATCCATCCGGGAGATCGGCTTATTATTTATCCCAAGGACAAAAAAGAATAACATGGCATAACGGTCAAAAACTTATAACCCGCGTGTTCGGATAAACGTGTCATTACAGGTCCGGGAACTGGGCAAGACAATGATTTGATATTACAATAAAATTCATGAATATGGCTTGTTTTTTTGATTAGCATGGCTATTTTGATATGAAAATGTTATTTTGGTTTATTAATTTTGAATTTTGTGCTTTTTGTGGCAATACTTTTTATCTTTTGGTGTTTGTTTTGAGGTTCCATGAGATATTATCCCGTTAATCTTGATATCCGAAATCGAAAATGCTTGGTTGTGGGTGGGGGTGACGTGGGCACCCGCAAGGTAATAACGCTGCTTGACTGTGGTGCAATGGTAGTTGTTGTCAGTCCGGAAGTTACCGAAAAGATAGAGGAGCTTTCAAATAAGGGCTTGATAAAATTAGAAAGAAGGGGTTTCAAGCCCACAGATCTTGACCAAATGTTTCTGGTCATCGGTGCAACAGACAACCCGGAATTGAACCGACAGATTCATACCGGAGCAGAACGGCTCGGTATGCTGTTCAATATCGCGGATCGCCCCGAAGTTTGTAATTTTATTCTCCCAGCCATTGTAAACCGGGGAGATTTGATCATCGCCATATCGACTTCCGGCAAAAGTCCTGCGTTTGCGAAAAAAATGCGAAAAGATCTCGAAAAGGAATTCGGAACCGAATATGCCGAATTTCTGACGCTTATGGGCGGCATCCGCACCAAACTTTTAAGTGAAGATCACGAACCCGAGGCTCATAAGCATCTTTTTGAAAACTTGATCAAACGAGACCTGGTTAACATGATAAAAGACCGCGATATTGCGGCGATTAATTCCTTGCTTTTTGAAATTCTTGGTGAAGGGTATATATTCGACGAATTAATGGCAAACCAACCGACATCCAACCCGGTTTTGAAAAATGCATAGGTGCCATCCGTGGAAATTTTGATAGGTATAACAATTTTCTTCTACATGCTGAGCACGGCAGGATACGTGGCCTATCTTTTCCTGCAGAAAGATTACCTTGAAAAGGTCGGGGTTCATCTGATTTCAGCCGGCTTTTTATGTCATACGGCATGGATCGGCTATGGGTTTGTTCAATCCGGGAATTTTCCCGTAAATAACCTTCACCAAACCCTGTCCATGGCAGGCTGGACCATTACCGGTGTTTTTCTGATCTTTCACTTTCGGTTCCATCTTAAGATTCTGGGGGTATTTGCCGCTCCGCTGGTCACCCTGGTAATGGTCATCGCCGCCCGGTTGCCGAGCGCACCCGATCAGGCCGACAATATCTTAAATAGTATATGGCTTGTTGCTCATGTCATTACCATCTTTATCGGCGAGGCGTCATTTGCTCTGGCCTGCGGGGTGGGGTTTTTATATCTTGTGCAGGAGCACACGATAAAATCCAAAACTCATGGATTTTTTTTCAAACGCCTCCCGTCTCTGGAACTTCTCGATACAACCGGATATGCATGTATTGTTACAGGATTCACAATGCTTACTTTGGGACTGATAACCGGTTTCATCTACGCCAAATCGGTCTGGGGCAGGTTCTGGAGCTGGGACCCCAAAGAGGTCTGGTCAGGAATCACCTGGCTGTTATATGCGGCCTTGCTTCATCAGCGCCTCACTGTGGGATGGCGGGGGCGCAGAGCGGCAATCATGGCGATCATCGGTTTTGCAGTCATTTTATTTACTTTTTTTGGGGTTAACTTTCTATTGCAGGGCCATCACGGAGGCTTTACCAAACTATAAACACAAAGCTAACCGACCTATATTATTAAGAAATATGTTAGAAATCGTCTTATTGGGATTGAATCATAAAACAGCACCGGTGGCGTTGAGGGAGTGCCTGGCCTTCTCGCCGGACGAGACATCCGCTGTACTGAAAGCTTTTCAAGAATCACCGGTGATCAGTGAAACAGTGCTTGTCTCAACTTGCAACCGCGTAGAAATTCTTATGGCCACCGAAGACAAGCCAAATGCGGTGAGAACTGCTAAAATGTTTCTATCCGAATTTAAAAAGCTGCCTGCTTCCGAATTTGAAAAATCCCTTTATGTCCATAAGGGGGATGATGCTGTCCGGCATATGTTCCGGGTGGCTTCGAGTCTTGACTCCATGGTTGTTGGAGAGCCGCAGATACTGGGTCAGATAAAAGAAGCGTATAAAATGGCCACCTTAAAAAAGACATCCGGTGTTATTCTGAACAAATTGCTTCATCGAACCTTTTTCGTGGCAAAACGTGTCCGTAGCGAAACCGGGATCGGAGACCATGCGGTATCCATCAGTTATGCGGCGATTGAGCTGGGGCGTAAAATATTCGGCGCCTTTGAAGGGAAAAAAGTGCTCCTTATCGGAGCCGGGGAAATGGCGGAACTGGCGGTTGACCATCTGATTCGAAATAAGGTCGGGGATATTTTGGTCGCCAACCGAACCTTTGAAAACGGGGTTAAACTTGCCAAAAGGTTTAAGGGCAACGCCATCCGATTTGAAGAGATTGCAGACAGCTTAGAGCGGGTTGATATTGTTATCAGTTCCACCGGCTCAACCGATTACGTTGTTACCCGCAAACAGGTCAAGGGGATCATACGGCGGCGGCGGAATCGTCCTATTTTCTTTATCGACATCGCGGTGCCCCGAGATATCGATCCGGAAATAAACCGTCTGACCAATTCATATGTTTATGACATCGATGACTTGAAAGGGGTCATCGATGAAAGTATTGAAAATCGCAACAAGGAGGCAATTAAAGGGGAAAGAATCGTTGACGAGGCCGTGATCGGTTTCAGGCAGTGGTACGACAATCTGGATGTGGTGCCCACAATTGTTGCCTTAAGGAACAAAATGGACGCCATTGCCCAGGCGGAAATAAAAAAAACATTGCTCGCTTTAAAACATCTGTCAGATGATGATCGCCAGGCCATTACCCGAATGACGAACGCCATGATAAATAAAATTTTGCATGATCCCGCGCTGTTATTAAAGAGCAATGGATATCATCAAAACAAATCCTTCTACCTCGACATTACCCGAAAACTTTTTAAACTTGATGAATAAACGGAGGACAACCTTGAAAAAAACGGCATTCCTTTTCCCCGGTCAGGGATCACAGTCTGTGGGTATGTGCCTTGATTTTTATCAGGAATATGACAGTGTCAGAGAAATTTTTGACATGGCAGAGGAAATAACCAAAATCAATATATCCAAACTCTGTTTTAAAGGCCCCTTCGACGAGCTTACCCAAACGGTGAATCTTCAGCCTGCAGTAACCGCTGTAAATCTGGCCTGTTTTTCTGCACTTGAAAAAGAGGGGGCCGGTCCTGATATATGTGCCGGCCATAGTCTGGGCGAATACAGCGCATTGCATGCATCAGACATCATATCAAAAGAAGATACCATCAGACTCGTTTTTAAAAGGGGGGAACTGATGCACCGTGAGGCTACCCGGTATCAAGGGACCATGCATGCAATTATCGGGTTGCCGATCAATACCGTCCAAGAACTTGTCGCCCAGGTGCAAAGAGAAGGAATTGTTGCGGTGGCAAATCACAACACCGAACAGCAGATTGTAATCACCGGAGCGCCGGACATGGTTAAAAAGGTTTCCGCCCTGGTTTCTTCCCGGGGTGCCAAAGCCATCCCCTTGAAAGTCAGCGGCGCATGGCACAGTGAATTGATAAAAGGCGCCCAGGACGAATTTAAAGAAGTTATTGAATCCATGCATTTTAACACACCGGACTGCCCGGTGGTGTTTAATGTAACGGCCGATTATGCTAAAGATCCGAGTGAAATCAAATCGATCATGGCCCGGCAGCTTTGCAGCCCCGTAAAATGGTATGACTCCGCGTGCAGGCTTATGGCGGAAAACGTGGCGGTGTTTGTTGAAGTGGGCCCGGGAAAGGTTCTTACCGGTTTAATAAAAAAAATATTGCCCGAGGATTATCCCTGTAAAATATATACGGTAAACAGCATGAAGCAGCTGGAGCGATTCTTGAAAGAAACCACTTGATTTTTTTCGGATTATAACGTTCCGTGTTGCATGAGCCTTTTTCTTTGACTACAGTTGGACTCCATATGGATAGTAAAAGACTTTTTTATGTTTGGCAAAATTGACGGTCTCGTAAAAACTAAGAAAACTGAGCTTTTTACAAGATTGTTAAATTAATCTTTAAAAATAACAAAAAAATAAAATTTTTCTTTACATAGACATTTTGTTAATGTAAATTAATCATTTTCACAAAATCCGAGTTATTTTTTATTTCAAAGGGTTTGCCATGAAAAAGGATGATATCGAATATTTTAAAGAGATTTTAACCAACCGGTTGGAAGAACTGTTAAGTCATGCAGATAATACGGTCTCAGGTATGACCACCCCAAAAGAAAATTTTCCGGATCCAGCGGACCGTGCTTCTCTTGAAGCAGACCGGAATTTTATGCTTCGTATCAGGGATAGAGAAAACAAGCTTATCAAGAAGATAAAAAAAGCCTTGGAACGTATTGATGACGGCACGTTCGGAGTCTGCGAAAAATGCAGTGAAGATATTTCAACGAGTCGCCTTAAGGCCAGACCGGTTACTACATTATGTATTGATTGTAAAACCAAAGAAGAGGCTTTTGAAAGAGCCCTCGGATTATAAATAAAAATGTGAAAATTGACCTTCATATTCATTCAACCGCTTCTGATGGAACGCTTTCACCGTCAGAAATCCTCAATATGGCCCAACGCCTCAATCTCGGGGCCATATCCATTACAGATCATGACACCATCGATGGAACAAAAGAAGCCCTTGCCATAGGGATACCTCCTTCCCTTAAATTCTTAACCGGTGTTGAAATCAGCGTGAATCCACCGCCGTCTTTTTCCAGTCCGGGAAGTTTTCATATTTTGGGTTATGGTATCAATATAGAGGATACGGAGTTGAACCACACACTTGCCCGGTTACAGGAAGCGAGAAAGAATAGAAACCCCCGGATTATTGAACTGCTGAATCGCATGGGGTTTGAACTAACGTTGAACGAAATACGAAAAGAGGTCGGAGAATGTCAGCTTGGAAGACCTCATATTGCAAATCAAATGGTAAAAAAAGGCTTTGTTCAATCGGTTAGTGAGGCATTTGACAACTATCTGGCAACCGGTCAACCGGCATATGTTGATAAATATCGTGTTGACTGTGACAGAGCAATTGAAGTGATACTCAATGCCGGGGGAATCCCTGTGCTGGCTCATCCCCTTCTTCTCAACATCAAAGATAATGATGTCCTTGAAGAGCTGATTATCTGTTTAAAGGAAATGGGCCTTAAAGGAATAGAAGCCTATTATCCTGAACAAACGCCGGATTTTATTGCTCGATATACCGAGATAGCAAACCGGCATGGATTATTAATTACCGGAGGTACGGATTTTCACGGTTCTATTAAGCCCGAAATTAAAATGGGGTCGGGCAGAGGAAATTTCTCCGTTCCTTATGAACTGTATGAAAAATTAATTTCAAGTCTATCGATAGGAACATAGATGACACAAACAGATCTGTCTGAATTAAATCGGAAACTTAATTATGAATTTAAGAATACGGATCTCCTTGTTGAATCCTTAAGACACAGTTCATTTGTAAATGAACACCTCGACACAGACCTCATGGATAATGAGCGCCTTGAATTTCTTGGGGACGCTGTTTTAAATCTTGTGGTAGGTCACATTCTCATGAAAAGATATCCGGATTTAAAGGAGGGGGATCTGTCCAGGATGAGGGCCAATCTGGTTAATGAATCTCAACTTGCATCCATTGCCCGGGGAATAGATCTGGGTCCCCAGATACAACTGGGCAAGGGAGAAATTCAATCAGAAGGCTGGAATAAGCAATCCATACTGGCAAACACGTTTGAAGCCTTAATTGCAGCGGTTTATATCGATGGCGGTTTTGATGCTGCTTTTAAAATCATTGACGGCCATTTTTCGTTTTTGATTAATTCCGTAACCACACCGACTGCCAATCATGATTTCAAAAGCCAGATTCAGGAACTTGTTCAGATGGAATACCGATCGACACCCGCTTACAATATCGTCCATGAAAGCGGTCCGGATCATGACAAAACCTTTCGGGTGCGGTTGACGGTTGGTGGGGTCCAGACAGAAGGAATCGGAAAGAGCAAGAAGGCTGCCGAACAGGATGCCGCCAGAAAAGGCCTTGATATTTTAAAATCCGGAACTCCCATTTAAGTGAGCCTAAAGAAAGACACGCCCTTTATCATTCCGATTTTTTTACCCAATCTCGGGTGTCCGCATCAGTGCGCTTTTTGCAACCAAACATCCATCACCGGTGTAACGCCCGACACGATTTCTCCGGACACACTGTGTCTGCTGATAAATGAGTTTCTTGAATATAAAAAAACACAGAGACGGTCTGTTCAGGTGTCTTTCTACGGGGGAAATTTTTTGGGCCTGAAAAAAGACTACATCAGAATTCTACTTGATGAAACGACAAAATTTGTAAAAAATAAAAGCATCGACAGCATTCGCTTTTCTACTCGGCCGGACACGATAAGCGATAAACAACTTGATATAATTAAGGATTATCCTGTTTCAACCATTGAAATCGGTGTTCAGTCTATGGATAATCAGGTGCTGGCCATGGCAAAACGGGGACATACCGCTTTAGAAACGGAAAAAGCGGCGGCTCTGCTAAAGGAGCGGAATTATGACGTCGGTATGCAGATGATGGTAGGGCTGCCGGGTGATGACGAAACCAAATCCCTGTTTACCGCACAAAGAATTGCATCGCTTTCTCCTGATTTTGTCAGGATTTATCCTACGGTTGTTCTTGCACACAGCCGTCTTGCCGTATGGTATCGAAATGGAGAATATACGCCCTGGTCTCTTTCGCGATGCGTCGCCCTTGTAAAAAACCTTTACCTTTTTTTCAAAAGCAAAAATATCCAGGTCATTCGTATGGGTCTTCAGGCCTCGGGGGATCTAGCAAAAGACACGACGATTTTAGCAGGACCGTACCACCCGGCTTTCGGACATATGGTTCATTCTGAAATCTTTATGGATATGGCCGTATCCATCATTCAAGCCGAGAAAGGATCATATGACAAAATTACCATAAATGTTCATCCCCGTAACATTTCAAAAATGAGGGGGTTAAAAAATAAGAACGTGGAAAGCCTGAAAAATAAATTTCAAATCAAATCCCTCGATATTATCCCGGATTTTTCCCTTACCGAAGATAAACTGACGGTTTCATCATGAATCTGTATTACCCAAAACATCCTTGGGATGAAATGGGTAATCTTATTTGATGATCAATGGATAAGGTCAAGTATCTTCCTTGAGGTATATTCTCCGACATCCGCCAGCGCGTCTATGGGCAAAAACGATAGGGCATTATTAGAATATAGGCAAGTGACCGAAGCCGAAAAATCATCATCGGCTTCATAGAAAATATAGCAAAGGGCTATTTTGGGTAACGGGTAGACAATAAATGAAAAATCGCCTTCCACGTTTGCCGGGGCGTTACGTCCGCTAAGATTTGCCATAATTCGCTCTTTTGTTTTTTCGATTCTTTCAACGTGCGGCACCAGAATCTGCTGAGTATGGGTAACGAAAGCTCCGGCATAGGGCATACTGTTCGGAAAATCCTTAAAGGCTTTTAAGGACTCCAGCATGCTTGGCTCAGTCCCGGCATGAAGCGCATACAGGGAAATCAGGATCCCGATCACTCCGGTCTGTTGGACTCGGCTCAGAAAGATTCCACCGGGTCGAAGCTCACAATTCTCACCAAAAGCATGAAATAAAAAGGAATCTCCATCCCGTTCAGCGGGTAATGCCCGTGCCAGATTTTCCGGAAAATTTCCATAAAGTCTTTTAAGATTACCCTGAACAATTTTAGCGTAATTGCTGTCTATAACTTTCATACTTAACAACTCCTTAACATCTCGATAAATTATGGCGCCTACCGGCGATAACCTCCTAAAGCCTGATGAATGCGACTTTTTACGAATTCATAAACACCTCATATTGTATTTAAAAAAGAGAAACAAAAGAGAATTTATTTCTCTGGAACGCCTTCCTGTCAAGGATACCAAGAGTCCTTCTGAAAAGGTTGACAATAGATATCCATAGCACTATATTCCAATTTATTATTCGATTTAATTAAAAAAATCAAAGAAAGGAAATTCTGTTATGGCAAATGATATTATGGAAGTAGCTGACAACAGCTTTGATGCCGAGGTGTTGCAGTCTGAAAAACCGGTATTGGTTGATTTCTGGGCACCCTGGTGCGGTCCGTGCCGGGCAATAGAACCACTTGTTGAAGAGCTTGCCGAAACTTATGGCGACAAATTCAAATTTACAAGATGTAATGTTGATGAAAACCCGATTACCCCGTCCAAATACGGGATAAAATCTATTCCTACCCTTATTTTCTTTAAACAAGGAAAAGTTCTCGATAAGATTGTCGGTATTGTTCCCAAATCAAAACTCGAAGAAATTATAACCAAGGGTTAACAGGAAAATATGCAATGAAAAGCGTCGATTATGAGCTTGTCATTATCGGCGGTGGTCCTGCAGGACTCACCGCCGGTCTTTATGCGGCACGGGGAGGATTAAATGTAATCCTGATCGAAAAGATTGTGCCCGGCGGGCAAATCATTATTACCGACTGGATCGAAAATTATCCCGGCTTTCCGGAAGGACTCAGCGGACCCGACTTGGTTCAGAAGATGACCGATCAGGTCAAACGATTTGACCTGCCCATCGAAAACAATGAGGTTGTTTCCGTAGATTTCTCTGAACCGGTTAAGAAAATCACCTTAAACGACAGAACTCTCACAACTCATGCAATAATTATTGCAACAGGTGCTTCTCCGAAAAAGCTGGGTGTTCCCGGAGAAGAAACTTTTTACGGCAAAGGCATCTCTTCATGCGCCACTTGTGACGGTCCGTTTTTCAAAGACAGTATTGTGGCTGCTGTGGGCGGTGGCGATACCGCTGTACAGGAAAGTTTATTTTTAACCAAATTTGCGAAAAAAGTATACCTTATTCATCGGAGAGATAAATTGCGCGCTGCGGCAATTCTTCAGAAACGTGCATTGGCCAATGAAAAAATAGAAATGATATGGGATTCTGTGTTGACCGATATTAGCGGTTTAACTCATGTTGAAAATATTACCGTGAAAAATGTCAAAACAGATGATAAAATACAGTTTTCTGTGGATGGGTGCTTTATATGGGTCGGCACAATTCCCAACACTCAATTCCTGAAAAATAGTGTAAAACTTGATGAATACGGTTTTATTGTTGCAGATTTAAATATGGAGACATCCGTACCTGGTGTATTTGCCGCGGGCGACGTCAGAAATACCCCGTTGCGCCAGGTTGTAACTGCAGTTGGCGACGGCGCTATCGCGGCTATTTCTGCAGAAAATTATATCGAAAACATAAAAAAATGAGAAATATCATAGCTTTAAGCCTCATTTCATTATTTTTGGTTTCGGGTTGTGCATGGTTCGAGACCAAAGAGGAAAAAACGGCACTGGAACTTGCAAGCGATGGAATGGATCTATTCAACCGTGGAAAATATCAAGAATCCATAGCATCCTTTGAGAAACTCAAAGACTGGTATCCTTTCAGCAAATATGTGCCTTTTGCGGAATTAAAAATAGCCGATGCCAATTATAATATTAAAGAGTATGAAGAAGCGGTCTCAGCATATGAAGAGTTTGAAAGTCTTCATCCCCGCAATGAAGCCATACCCTATGTTATATATAAAATCGGACTCTGTTATTTCCAGCAGATAGATACGATCGACAGGGATCAGGCCACGGCTAAAAAGGCCCTTAATACGTTCAATCGTCTTAAAAAACAGTTTCCGAAAGATTCATATACGATTAAAGCTGAAGAACATATCAAAAAATGTCTGAAAAGCCTCACCGGGCATGAACTTTATGTTGGACTTTTTTATTTAAAGAGTAAACATTACAAAGCCGCTTTACATCGGTTCAAGTCCATTCTGACCAATTACTCTGATGTGGGAGTCCACCGAAAGGCTTTGCAGCATATTGCCACCTGTGAGGCGTTATTAAAAGAACAGGAGCGGGATAAGGGTCCTCAATAGAAAATAAAAGAAATGCGGTCTTTAGGAAAAATACTTTACATCCTGTTTGTTAAGATGTATTTAGCCAAGTTTTTATAGATATAAGGAGAAATAATAATGGCCAAAATATGTGAAATATGCGGAAAAAAACCGCTTGTAGGAAATAATATTAGCCACGCACACAATGTGACAAAACGTCGCTTCAATCCAAACCTTCAGAGGGTACGGGCAGTGTATAGGGGCAGAGTCAAAAGGATGATGGTCTGCACCAATTGTATAAAATCAGGCCATATCGTTAAGGCGCCCTAGCCCGCACGAGCTGAAATCAAAACGTACGAATTTACAATTAATGAACTACGCGTCTATTCTCTTTACTTCCTGAATGTATTTTATCTTTCTGATGGCCGATAGAACTCTTTTTAGATGTTCGGTATTTTTAACCGCCAGGGTAAAATAGATGTCAACGATTTTACTCTCCCGAGTTTCCGTATGTGCGCTGAGTATATTGGCACCATTTTTGCTGATATTGGAAGTAATATCAGCCAGTAATCCGACTCTGTCGTAAGATCGAATTCGAATCTTTACAGGATATGTATCTGCAATATCTATGTTCCATTCTACGTCTATTTGCCGTTCGGGGCTCATTTTAAGAGCGTTGATACAGCTGGTCCTGTGAACAGTAACTCCGTAACCCCTGGTAATATACCCTGTAATCGGATCTCCGGGAACCGGCTGACAGCACTTGCCGAATTTTATCAGGATGTCATCAACACCCTTTACAACGACACCTTCGCTCGGCTTTTTTTTCCGTACACGGCCTATGATTTTGTTAAATAGCGATTCGTGTTCTTTTTCCTCATCGGGTTTGGGGGTAATTTTTCGTACGATCTGCAAAGGGGTAATTTTACCATAACCGACACTTGCAATCAGATCATCGATATGCTTAAAGCCAAAATGCTCAACAACCTTATGCATTTCTTCTGATTTTAATAGCGCATTAAAATTAAGCCGGTATTTGCGAAAAGCCTTTTCGCACATCTCCCGGCCAAGGGAAATGCTCCGTTCTTTTTCCTGGATTTTGATCCACTGCCTTATTCTGGAACGGGCCTTTACCGTCTTGACAAAATTCAACCAGTCCTTGCTCGGATGGCCTTTCTTTGATGTAAAAATTTCAACAGTGTCCCCTGTTTTTAATTCATATTGAAGGGGGACAATACGGCCGTTTACCTTGGCTCCGGCGCATTGATTTCCGACTTCCGTATGAATTAAAAAGGCGAAATCGACAGGTGTGGCGCCTCTGGGCAAGGATTTTATTTCTCCTCGGGGAGTATAAACGTAAACATCATCGGGAAAGAGATCGATTCGAACATTTTCCAGAAATTCATCCGGATCTCTGAAATCTTTCTGGTGTTCCACAAGGTTTTGAATCCAGGAAAATGTTTTGTTCATCTTTTCATCAAAACGGCGACCTTCCTTGTAGCTCCAGTGAGCGGCAATGCCGGATTCGGCGACCTTATCCATTTCCCGGGTCCGTATCTGCATCTCTATACGTTCACCAAAAGGCCCAATAACTGTTGTGTGTAAGGATTGGTACATATTGGCTTTTGGAACGCCGATATAATCTTTGAACTTTTTGGCAACCGGTTTCCAGAGGGAATGTATCAAACCAAGAACTTCATAGCACTGAGATATTGTATCGAGGATTATCCTGAACGCAATAATATCGTACACTTCTTCAAATTCAAGGTTCTGGGAAACCATTTTTTTATAGATGCTGTAAAAATACTTATATCTTCCCAGAACTTCGCCTTTCAAATTGTGCTCATCCATTTTTTTCTTAATGAAGCTTTTAACGGTTTCGATATATTTTTCGCCTTCTTCCCTGTCTCGGTTGACATAACTTTCTATTTTAGAATATTCCTCGGGTTGAAGATACATAAACGAGGTGTCTTCCAGCTCCTTTTTTATCCAGTAAATACCAAGACGGGCTGCAATAGGAGCATAGATATCAATGGTTTCCTGCGCTATTTTTATCCTTTTTTTCTCCGGGTGAAACTCAAGTGTCCTCATATTGTGAAGCCGGTCCGCAAGCTTGATCAGTATGACCCGGATATCGTCCGCCATGGCAAGAATCATCTTTCTGATACTTTCGGCCTGGCGTGCCTGAGAACTGCTGCTAAAGGGAAGAGCACTCAACTTGGTTACCCCCGAGATGATATGTGTAATTTCCTCGCTGAACATAGCATTTATTTCTTCCGGGGTGGCGTGGGTATCTTCGATCACATCGTGCAACAGGCCGGAGGCAACGCTGATAACGTCGAGTTTCATGTCAGCCAGAATGCCGGCGACTTCCAGGGGGTGAGAAAGATAGGGTTCTCCGGACAGACGCACCTGACCATCGTGGACCCTGGCCGAGTAAATATAGGCACGGTCTATGATGTCCAGATCCGCATCCGGGAAATATTCGGTAATTTTATCGATTATGTCATTGATACGGATCATCGTATAGATTAATATGCCTTTGCAAATACAACCCGCCCGCTGCTCGGTCCGCCGCAATAAATACACTCACCTTTTTCCGATGGGCCGGACAGAGGGATGCATCTAATGGTCACACTGAGATCTTCTTTTATTTTCGATTCGCAATGATCTTCCCCGCACCAGTGTGACAATGCGAATCCCCCATGAATTTCAGGCTGTTCATGGTTTTCCGGGGTGAAAAATTCGTAAAATTCTTTTTTATCGTCCAGGGTTATGGAATGTGTTTTTCTAAACAACAGGGCACGCTCAAAAAGAGTTTGCTGTATTTCATCCAGGATACGTGTTATTTCCCCAACAAAACGATCCCTTTTAATCGATGTTCTTTCTCTGTGCCCCTTATCTCTCCTTCCAACATATACAGAGTTATCGGTGATGTCTCTGGGGCCGATTTCAACCCGCACCGGTATTCCTTTTTTAATCCATTCCCACCCTCTGGCGCCCCCGATCTCGCGATCGTCAATTTCCACTTCAAGACGGCGGTGATGGTAAATTTTGTCTCTCAGTTCCTTTGCCAGGCTTTCAACATACGCCATAACGGTCTTCCTGTCCTCAGGTTTTCGGATTATGGGCATCAGAACCACATGTGCTGACGCAACCCTGGGCGGAAGAATGATGCCATCATCATCCCCGTGGGTCATTATGAGCCCGCCGATAAGGCGAGTGGACGCTCCCCATGACGTGGTCCAGGCATATTCCTCTTTTTCTATGGAAGACTGGAACCGTATTTCAGAAGCCCGGGCAAAATTCTGCCCCAAAAAGTGTGAGGTGCCGGCCTGGAGACCTTTTCTGTCCTGCATCATTGCTTCAATGCACAAGGTATCTACGGCTCCGGGAAACCTTTCCGAGGCTGTCTTTCTACCCTTGATTACCGGCATGGCCAGGTATTCTTCGGCCAGCCTGGCATAAACATCGAGCATCATTTGAGTCCGTCCAACGGCTTCTTGTGCTGTGGCATGGACCGTGTGTCCTTCTTGCCACAGAAATTCACTGGTCCGTAAAAATACACGGGTTCGCATCTCCCATCGGACAACATTTGCCCACTGGTTTATAAGTAGCGGAAGATCGCGATAACTTGAAACCCACCTGGAGAATGAATCTCCAATTATGGTTTCAGAAGTCGGTCTTACAATTAAAGGCTCATTGAGCATTCCTGCGGGTTCAAGACCGCCGTTAGCTCCTTTTTCAAGTCTGTGATGGGTAACAACCGCGCATTCCTTTGCAAAGCCTTCCACATGTTCAGCCTCTTTTTCAAGAAAAGAAAGCGGAATAAATAGAGGGAAATACGCATTTTTAACCCCTGTCTCCTTAAACATATCATCGAGTACGTGCATTATATTTTCCCAGAGTGCATAGCCCCAGGGTTTTATCACCATGCATCCTCTCACGGGCGATTGGTCTGCCATTTGAGACGCCTTGACCACCTGCTGGTACCATTCAGGATAATCTTCAGCTCGAGTAGGTGTTATCGCGGTTTTGTTTTGTTTTCCCATTCGGAATTCCTATAATTATTAAATTTTTCAACCTCAGCCAGTAAAACCTCGACAAGTTTCTCTTCAGGAAACTTTTTTATCACCTTTCCCTTCTTGAAAAGAATCCCTGTGCCGTCCCCGCCGGCAATACCGATATCCGCCTCCCTGGCTTCTCCCGGTCCGTTTACCACGCAGCCCATGATGGCAAGTTTAATCGGCAAGGGGTTTAATAGTAACGCCTTTTCAATACGTTCTACAATATTAAACAGATCGATTTTACAGCGTCCGCAGGTTGGGCATGATATAATGTCAGGCCCATGCCGTCGGATATCAAGTGCTTTCAGGATTTCATATCCAACCCTAACCTCTTCCACCGGATCTCGTGTTAAAGAGACACGGATGGTATCTCCGATACCTTCTCCTAGGAGCATCCCTATGCCGAGGGACGACTTGACGATCCCTGAATAAAGCCCTCCTGCCTCTGTTACCCCCACATGAAGCGGCAAATCTGTTTTTGAGGAAAGGAGTCTGTATGCATCTACGGTACGATGTACATCAGAGGCCTTAATCGAAATTTTTATATTGTGAAAATCGAAGGACTTCATTAACTCAATATGCCGCATGGCACTTTCAACCATGGCCTCTGCGCTTGCCCCATTATGTTTTTTCAGGATGTCTTTTTCAAGGGAGCCGGAATTCACCCCGATTCTAATGGGGATATTAAAGGTTTTTGCACAGTCAACAACCGCTTTTATTTTTTTATCACTACCGATATTACCGGGATTTAGTCTCAGCCCGTCAGCACCTGCCCTTACCGCTGCGATGGCCAGGCGATGGTCAAAATGTATGTCAGCGATAATCGGAATAGAAACTTTTTCCTTTATTAAAGAAATTGCCTCAGCCGCCTCCGGGTCAGGCACGGCTACTCTTACAATTTCACATCCGGCCGTTTCCAGGCGCTGAATTTGTGAAACAGTGGCCGGAACATCTTGAGTAAATGTATTTGTCATGGACTGGACCGCAACAGGCGCATCGCCGCCCACCGGTACATTTCCGACCTTAATTCGGCATGTATTTTTTCGTTTTATCAAAAAAGGCATAACCGTCTGTTATTAATATATAATAGTATCGAAATTCGTCTGGTTTGCTCGCAAAAGACGTTTTACGTGTTCATCAACTTATGCTTTTAAAAATTTTTACCAGTACAACAATTATCAGACAGAACTTTTAAGTTCAAGAAAAATACAGATTTTGTATTTGGCTTATAAAAAATATGGTAGTATAACTGAGCCATTTGTGAGGCAGAAACATTCGGCCTCAATAAATCGGTTTATATTTAGTCTGTTGTATAATTTCCGAGACATAAATTATAAAAGGAGCAATGTAATGGATCTGCAGAATGATAAAAGATTTGTGGAAAAACACGGGCCGGATGCAAAGCCGGATAGTGTAATTAAAAACGAAATTCTAAAAAGGACTCATAAAAATGAAGTTCCTTGCGCGGTTGCTTTTGAAATAGCAAAAGAGCTGCGGGTATCACCAGATGCAGTGGGTATGACCGCTGACCTGATTAATTATCGGTTGGTAAAATGCCAGCTGGGACTGTTTGGGTATCAACCCCAAAAAAAGATTGTGACGCCTCAACATACGGTAACCGAGGATTTAAAAAATGCAATTTCCGAAGCGCTGGTCCAGGGGAGACTTTCTTGCAAAAGCGCATGGGATATCGCAACCCGATTTAAAGTCCACAAAATGAAAGTCAGTGGTGCCTGCGAGGCCATGGGTGTCAAGATAAAACACTGCCAGCTAGGAGCTTTTTAATTGGATTCTCAAATAGTTAAAAATAAAACTCCTTTTATGACCCTGCCAATAGAGTTGCCCGAAGCTTTTATCCCTAGATCCATAAAACATCCATACAGTACTTAAAATGGTATTTTATTTAACAAACTGCAATATGTTCTAATTCTACAAAATTATATATAAATTATATATAAATTACTTGACACATGAAAATCACAAATTTATGATATGATTAAGAACTATTTCGCCAAAGAATATTCCTATAAAGAGGTTGAATTTTTTGGATTTTGTAAGCGCTCTGAAGTGAGAGCGGGCAAGATTTTACAGCAAAAAGCCAGTCAAAGGGAGCAAAGGGGAAAATGAAAGACGTTATATTGATATTTTTATTAGCTCTCCTCTTGGGGGCATGGCACAATCTTATTGTAAAACGTACAAAGGAAAAAAAGAGATTACAGAAAGAAACCAAAGAAATGCTTGAAGAGCGGATTAAGGATAGCGTCATACCTGTTCGGCGTGACGTGCAGAAGGCTTCGATAAAGAAAAAAACGGTTTATTTTTCAAAACAAATTACAGGATCAAGAAAAAGTATTTATCCATATCTTCGAAAAGATCTCAGAAGTGGTAAAGAAAGGCGCAAAAGTAGGCTTCCGGTCGGCATAACCTTTGAATTTGTCGACCGCAGGCAGGCCGATAGTGCTCCGTATACAGGACCTGATGGGCGAAGCGGTATAGACCGGAGAGGCAAGGTTTGGGATAGAAGAAAGCCTGTAGCATTCCAATATGGATAGATGAATAATATGCCTTTCTAAAAACTCGAAACAATCATGAACTCATAAAATCACCATGCAGGAAGAAACACCTCTTAATCACCCTCTTCTTTCAATAAAATTTAACTTGCTTGTATCATAATAAATAATTTTCGCGAAATAGTTTTTTTCGTGATGTTTTGAAATTATCTTGTTTTCAAACGCAAAATAATTTATAGAGCATTTGTAGAGGAAAAACTTTACGACTTGCCGTTTTTTACCGTATTTTACCAGTCAAAGAAGTTGACAAAAATATTGTAAGTCATCGAAACTTCTACATAGCACGACAAATGCCGGAGTGGTGAAACTGGTAGACGCACGGGACTCAAAATCCCGCGGGCTTTATGCCCATGAGAGTTCGATTCTCTCCTCCGGCACCAGCAAAATATGCAATGGCGACCCAAGTTATAGAGTTGGGGAGGCTCCGCGAGCTCACCTAAAAGGCTCGCTCGCCTCCCCAACATCCATCACTTGGAAAGGTACCAGGTATCGTCACCATAAGCAAAGGAGAAAAGATATTAAACAGAGATGTGGCGCTGGAAAAAACGGGTTAGGGGTTGAAATGACTTCACCTGCCCCAATACGCTGCCAAATGCAATATGAGGCTGATATTAAGGGGCTCACAAAACCCGCCATTACTTTTCTCAAGGAGAATGGTCATACTTCCATTGTTAGTTTGGGGTGCGGGCAACAGGTCAACCGGATTGATAATCATCTACGCTTGATGGTCGGATTGAACCTAAACTACTATGTGGGTATTGACTGTAGTCCTTATATCGAAATGGTTTCAGAGAATCTGTTTATGGACCCGGATAACATGACGGCTCTTCTTGCCCAATATTATCGTGGTGGCCCCAGAAGGTTCTGGAAGGCGGTGAATCTCTTTCCCGGCACCTTTGTGGAAGAGTTCGCAGGGGTGCATTGCGCCATAGTGGTCTGTCAGCGGGTCTATCCCGATTTCTTCTGGGAGGACCTGAATCCTATCCATGAGTCCAAAACTGGTGCTCCAGGAGGACCTACACGGCTGTGAGCGCCAGAAGCTCCGAGGAAAACATTATGTCCGGAACTGGTCAAAAATACGCCATTTTAATCTGAAACCTTTTCGCCCCTGGCCTATTTTCCCTGGTGAAAAGAATCTGATACTATGGCGCCGTCGAGATTTTGGGGAGGAACAAGAAGAAAGTGGCAAAATTAGATGGTTGGAACGCTTGTGCGAATCTTTCATCGGTTAAAAGAACCTACATTCCTTTACTCCAAAAATGCTTGATACCTGCCTTCAAGGTTCAGTATTTGAAGCCCGAAAAATGCATGATTGGGATTCCAAATCATTACCTCGAAGACTTAGATACCTGCTATATAATTCCACAAAGATCAACCCTACAAAATTCCTGTGATATCATTTTTTAGGGGCAAATCCTTTTCGTAGGGTTTGCCTTTTTGATTTTTTGTGGATTTTCGGATATATGTCAGTAAAGGACGATGGTTATATGTTAACTTTCTCATCTTCTCAAAATAAATTCAGTGCAACCGGAGGCTAAGAAGAAGGAAAAGTTGACTTAAAAGCGAATAATTAATAATCAAGATGCAACCCCGGATGCTTCTCAAAGACTATTTAAATGAAAAGGGGACAGTCAAATGATCAAGGAGATTGCCGCGCAAGAGCTTAACACAGAAAACTTTATTGATGAGAAGGTCAAAGAAATCCAACAAGTTGTTGGGGACGGAATGGCGATCAATGCACTCTCGGGAGGCGTCGATTCGTCCACGGTTACGATGCTCGGCCATCGCGCCCTTGGGGACCGCCTTAAGACCGTGTTTATCGAAAACGGTCTTATGCGTGAGGGAGAGTCCGAAAAGGTTGTCGGTCTTTTTAAAAAGCTTGGGGTCACGGTTGACGTTGTCGATGCACAAAAAGAATTCTTTGCCGCACTCGAAGGAATCACGGATCCGGAAGAAAAGCGCGAAGCGATTACCCAGGCTTTTTACCGAGACGTATTCGGACGCCTCGTCAAGGAAAGTGGCACAAAACACCTTCTCCAGGGAACCATATTGACCGATATCGACGAGACCGTCGCAGGGATAAAACGGCAACACAATGTCTTTGAGCAGCTCGGAATCGACCCGGAAGAGACTTTTGGCTATCACATTATCGAACCGCTCATTCAGCTTCGCAAAGACGGCGTTAGAAAGGTTGGTGAGGCTCTGGGGCTCCCGGCAGAGGCCTTTGACCGCATTCCATTCCCGGGTTCCGGCACTCGCGGCACGTGTGATCGGTGAAACAACCCCGGAGCGCATCGAGACGGTTCGAAAGGCAACCGTTGTGGTCGAACGGCTGCTCAAGGACACCGGTGCATTCCAGTATATGGCGATCCTACATGAAGACCGCGTGACCGGATTGCGTGACGGATTGCGTGATTTTGGTCAGCAGATCGAGGTGCGTTGCTGGGAGAGTGTCGACGCCCGGGTCGCAACACCGACGCCGCTTTCTTTCAAAATCCTCGAGGAACTCGTCAGCGAGATTAACCGCGATGTGCCAGGCATCGTCAGTGTCACGTACAACATAGCACCGAAACCCCCTTCAACGATCGAAGCGGTCTGACGATAATGAAAGCTTCAGCAGCTTGAAATGCGTGGGTTACGAGATAAAAAGATCTTTAGTAGAAAAGTTGGGGTCAGTCGTGAGGTTCACGCCGAGTCGCCTCAATCCAGCCTCATCCCCCGGTGTAGGGATATGGGTCATATGGACTTCACACCCCTGGAGTTCCTCCAATTTTTCCATGGCTAACTGGGCGGCAGGATTGGCGGTCGCGCTGATACTGAGGGCGATGAGGGTTTCCACCGGGTCGAGGCTGAGGGTCTTTTCATTGAGCACCTTGGTTTTGAGATTTCGAACCGACTCGACGATGTTGGGCGGGAGCAATTTAATCTTGTCCGGGATTTCGGCTAACTGCTTGATGGCGTGGAAAATAAGGCTTGAAGCCGCGTGAAATTGCGGCGAGTTGTTTCCGGTCACGATGGTGCCGTTTCCGAGGTCGATGGCCGCTCCGCAAAAAATACCTTCGCTGCCTTTGCCGTTCTCCAGGGCTTTTATGGCCGCGGTGCGCGCTGGTTCGACCACTCGACGGTATTCCAGCTCCAGGTTGAAGTCTTTA
>Ga0114919_10001162_pt1 | contig 21182 bp, 18 predicted proteins | sample BlataG_FD_88682 | JGI IMG/M metagenome (GOLD analysis project Ga0114919, IMG submission 88682) | Deep subsurface microbial communities from Black Sea to uncover new lineages of life (NeLLi) - Black_00105 metaG | ecosystem: Environmental > Aquatic > Marine > Oceanic > Sediment | place: Atlantic... | reverse complement strand
GGGGGGGGGGGGGGGTCCCCTCTGCCACTTTCAGTGGTTTCCTTTCAATTGTTTAGTCTGCACAGGTAGTATGCAGCTTTTTATCTGTATCTATATATACCTACTTATTACTCTGTGATGTCCAATCATGTAATACTAATGACGACAACCACTTATTTAAAATGAATACTTATAAATGTACATGACCATCAACTAACTAAATCCCCCAATCATCAAGCTCTTCAGGATCTATTCCCATCAGTGTTTCCTCCACTAGTTGTTTCTTAGCCTGTATTGCAGCTGCATTTGTAGCTGCTGAACTAGTTGTATTATTCTGCATGTTTTCCAACTGAGGAGATGGTTTCTTTCCTTCTTCTTCATCATCATTTCTAGGCTGACTAGTGCATACATCTTGTTCCTTTTGGTGTTCATCTCCTTCACTCTGTTGTTGTTGCTGGGCTAAGCGGACCTTTCTTGCAGCATCTCTCTTCCTGGTCACCTCTATCATCTCTTTGAAAGAATACCCAGTGAGTGGTATAGAATTCTCATGAGCCCCCCCTCCCACCCCTCCACCTAATGCTGCTCCTACAGAAGATGAAGGATGCTGGAGCATGCCTCCTCCTCCACCTGATGATGATGGTATAGAATTATGATGATAATGATGGCATTCCTTTCCTTGAAACAGCAGAGGAGCCAGCAACCCAGGTTTTTGCCTCTCTGTCGACACCGCCACCTTCATTGCCTTTTTAACCAATCGATCATATGATGTCGGCTCACCCCTATCATTAGCCAACTCAACTGCTAGTCTGAATTTGTTATACCTATCTAATAGCTCTGGTTTCTTGCCTTCAACTGGTAAGCTGTACTTCTTGAGCATGCCTCTCAGGCTTTTATCTGTGGCTAGGGCCGGGGCTAATTTTGGAGGGACTGGGAGCGGTTGGAATGAATTCTCTGGGTTCCCAGAGGAAATGGATATATCTGCCTCTTTTCCATTGCTGTTGTTATTATTATTATTATCATTATAAGTATGACAGCCTACTACTCCTGGCCCAGGTCCTAGTCTAGATGTTGGTAGTGGTGGAGGTTGTGATGGAGAAGGCATATCTCCATTTTGAGATCTTCTCAAACAAGAATCTACATGGGAATTAATGTAAAATTCCGGAACTGTTTTGCTGCAAATAGGACATTGAACAAAGTTCTTAGGAACTGAAGCTCCCGCCTTATTATTGTTGTTAGTAACATGTGTAGCACCAGCAGCAACAGCAGAAGGAGGGGCAGGGATATGTTTTGTTGGTTGGCTCTTCCTCTTTGTTGATGTGTTTTCCTTTCGTTTCCTCTTGCCAAGTGAACCATCAGGACTACCATCATCATCATCATTTTCATTGTCATTTCCACTATCATCTGACCATTCATCATTATCAATATCAACTGGCAAGTTTCCAGTAAGGTCTACAGCAATAAAATCAGGATCCACTCCATGTTCCATTTCGTCATCATCATCAACATGTTGGTGGGAGGACGATGACGGTGATGACCTTCTTCTTCTTCTTCTTCTACTGCTCCGAGTGCTAAATTTCTTTTTATTATTATCCTCTGTGGCTTTTGTTGATTTAATGTTCCCTATTCTTCCATTAGGAGCATTGCCATCATCATCCATAGGCTGACTACTCCTTCTTCTAGAGCTCCGACGTAGCTGCTGCTGTTCTCCTTGTTGATTTTCTTCAATTGTGCGTTTTTTATTTCTCTTCCTATGTTCTTGTTGGTGTTGGTGTTGGTGTTGGTGTTGGCGTTGGTGTTCATTTTGTTGGATTGAAGTATGCACTAAGCCAAGAAGGTCTGGTCTTGCAGTTGTGTACAGTTCAATGAGGTGTCTCAAAGCTAGGTTGGGCAGCAGGTCTCTAGAATCGCAAGGTTTTCTGCACGAGGGACATACCGGCTGTCCTGACCGTTCTTGAAAGTCTATGCTTTGACGAATGCATGCAGCACAGACTGTATGAGGGTTGGGATAGTTTTTTTGGGGGTGGGGGAGGGAAATGTGAGGTTTGGGAGGGAAGAAGATAGATGTGTGTTTGGAAGAGAGGGAGTGGTGGACGTACACGAGTGACCACAGTTGCCCAAGAGGAGAGGTGTGTTGAAAATTGCACAGCAAATGGCGCATCTAGTAGCCTCGTCGACACACTGTAGAGACATGAATTGCCCTGGAGGAAATTCGAAATGGATCTCCCGAAACCCACTCTGTTCTACCATTTTCCAATAAAATTAGTATGAGATCAGTCTCTATTCATGACTTGTTGGGCACTTGTAGAAGATCATACGATTTAAAACGACCTTAATTGAAGGTACATTTGTATTTCAAATTAAAATTGGTATGCCAACCCGCTAATTTGCCCATTTTATGCACCCATATTTCAGGGCCCTGCAAAAATTTCCCTCCTTTTTTCGAACGGGAACTCGTTTCCCTCAAATTCAGCAACTTTCCTCCTTCCACTACATACATTGCACATTCATAGAAGCAAAGCAACAATCGAATTCCATTAAATAGACACCAATCCTGTTTTGTTCACACGGTTTCGATTCCAGAAGATGACAACTCTTTTCACCTTATGTTTTCATTCCTAATACTTCCACGACCATGAGGCTATCAACACACATCATATATATGGTCTTCACCGTCTTACTCCTTCTATGCACCTCTACTACGTCTTGCATTGCCACCACCGCCCCAACAGCAGGCCAACTCACAACCTCAACCCCCAAGCAACCAGACCAGCTTCTCGTAGCTTTAGCTGATGGAAGGCTTGTAGCTTTAGATGAGGACACAGGGAAGACTCTGTGGACGTTTGAAACTGGAGGTCCATTAGTATCTTCAGCCAATCCCCCTCCTCCTTCAGCTGCTACTGCTGACCCACTCGACCTCGACATTGTGGATGATGACATTTCTAACAACATCAATAACAGCCTCCTCCCAGACCAGTCTATACCATCTATTGACACCAACACTCCCCAACCTCCTCCTCCTTCTCAACGTGATATCATCTTCCCTGGCACCGACGGTAGTCTCTACATTTACCGCAACACTCCCCCTCCTCAATCACCAACTCACGACGATGACACAAACGACGCAAACAACAACAACAACAACAAAAACAACAACAATTCACTCCCAGCAGCCAACATAGAAAAACTACCAGTATCCATCCGTGATCTTGTCACCATGTCTCCTGCCCCTACAGGAGACGGTTCAGTTGTTTTGGGTAGTCAGAAGACTACTGTATTTCTATTAGATGGGAGGACGGGGAAGATTTTGAAAAAGTTGGCAGATTTTGATGGAGATGTTGACAGTCTGAAGGTTGAGCAGCAGCATAGTCATACTAATAATAATGGTAAAAACAATAATGCTAGTATAAGTGATAGGCTGACCTTTGTCATCGGTAGGAAGGAGTATAGAGTCAGGTCGGTACATCCAGTGTTTGGTGAGCAGTGGAATATGACCTGGAGTCAGTTGCAACGGTTATCTGAACTAGAGATATTTGCCCTGCCTACTGGAAGCAGCAGTAGTGGTAGTAGCAATAAAAGAGGAGGGAAGAACGGCCATGGCAAAGAGGAAGATGGCAGTGGGAGCAATGCATTTGGATTGACAATAGGAGCAGGATTCTCTCTAGGGAGATATGATTTAGATACTGGCCTAGAAAGGTGGCAACGTGCCTTTGGATCCCCCCCTATTGCAGCATATACATCAATTGGGAATAAAATAGATTTATTGGGAGGGAGTGGACAAAATAGTAGGAGAGTACCGCTGAATATTCATCATCATGATGGTGATCATGATAGTACTAAGAGTGATCATAGTAGTGGTAGTGGTAGTGTTTTGAAAGAGATGCCATCAAAGAGAGATGATGTGGTAGTAGTAGGAGTAATGAAAGATGGTGGTTTGTATGCGATACCAGCTCCAACTGGCCTATTTGGGCCCCCAGGTACATGTTCCCCTCAAGCCAGGGATGCCAAGCAATGTGATGCTCCTTCAGCCACAGTCTTGAAAGGAGACGATTCTTTAATTGGAGGTAAAACAAAGCCTGGCACAAAGCTCATCAAGGGCCCTGATAATGGTGATAATGACAAGGCATTGATAGTAGGACCAGGCAATCATCATGATAGTGGTGACTCTGTTGATGAGATTTGTCATCGAATTGGGGAGGAAGGAGAGGAAGGACAGCAAGAGGAGGTATGTGGAGTGCCATTGGGATTATTTCCTGTCAGCACTAAACCATGGAGCTCTTCTCTATTACTCCCTCCGTCTGAGACCTCTAGTAGTAATATTGTTGGTGTTATAAATCGTAGTGGTATGATAGCATTCATAGCTGGAAAGTATGATACAGATCCTGTACCTGTGATGATCACTGCTGTTGTAGTTGCCTGTGGCTTGATTGCACTGGTACTCTTCGCTTATAGAGCAATTCAAAGATATAGAAGAACATCCAGATTTATGAATGATTCATCAGGTGAAGGTCTTATGAGTACAGCTGCAGTACAAGTAGGCATGTCGAGTGCATCATTAAGAGCAGCCCGTGTCGTCGGTCAAGGTGGCGTTATCAAAGTAGGACGCCTTCAAATAGGCCCTGGAGTGCTCGGATACGGCTCTGGAGGCACCATTGTATTTGAAGGCATGCTGGATGGCCGTGAAGTGGCAGTCAAAAGGCTACTTAGACAGTTTTATGAACTAGCTCAGAAAGAGATCAAAGCATTGATATTATCGGATGAGCATCCGAACATTGTGAGATGTTTTGCCATGGAGGAAGATCACGAGTTTGTGTATCTTGCTCTGGAAAGGTGTACTTGTACTTTAAATGATTTATTGATAAATCGTCCTGGTAGTGGTTTGGAAACTGTACTGTCAGCAGGATCATTAAAGAAGAGCAAGGGAGGTAGTGGTCAGAACCAACCACCCCCTCACCCAAAGCACCGAAGCATGAGTCTCCCCGAAGCCCTCAAAGGAGGCCGTTCCATCTTTGTCAACTCAGACGGCACTCCAACACTCTTAGCAATACAAATAGCTGAAGATGTAGGAAAAGGACTAGAAGCACTACATACCAGAGGAGTAGTGCATCGCGATTTAAAACCACACAATGTACTGCTCACGGCTTCCGGCAGAGCCAAGCTGAGCGACATGGGCCTGAGCAGACGTCTGGCACCAGAAGCCAGTAGTTTTGAAAGTATTGGTTCTGGAGGGTCTAGTGGATGGCAAGCTCCAGAGCAACTGGTATCAAGAACTGGTGGTACTGCCAGACAAACACTGGCTATTGATGTATTTTCATTTGGTCTGGTAGTACACTTTGTTCTGACCGGTGGTAAGCATCCTTTTGGTGAAGGTTTTGACAGAGACGCTAATATTATGTCGGGGAAACGCAGAATACTCCCACAACTCATGTCTAGCTGCCCGGAAGCTATAGATCTCCTAGGGGGGATGCTGGCACACAAGGCTGAAATGCGACCAAGCATAAAAGCAGTGATGAGCCACCCATTGTGGTGGGGATGTCAGAGGAAGCTGTCCTTCCTCATTGCAGTCAGTGACAGAGTTGAGGGAGAAGACCGGTCTGCTGATAAGAAAATGTACTCCACTCTGGAGTCGCTTGCCTTGCACGCAATGGGGCATAGGAACGAGGGGAGTTGGTCGGCTGCTATGGATGCTTCCCTCATTTTGAATCTAGGCAAGTATAGAAGATACGATACATATTCTCTCCGTGATTTGCTCAGAGTGATAAGAAATAAGCACAATCATTTTAGAGAAATGCCTCCTGATCTGCAGGAGCTCATGGGACCTATTCCTGAAGGGTTTTTGGCTTATTTTGCATCAAAGTATCCAGGGTTGTTGACTGCATGTTATTATTTTGCATTGAAATGGTGCATTGCAGAACCTGCATTCAAGGGCTTTTTCCCTCCTGGGTGTGAGAGGTTGCTGGAAACCAACGCTCCCAGGGCTATCCAAGCTCTTGCAACAAATAATGGTGGTGATAATGTTGCATTGCCACCCATCATAGAGTCTGCAGAGCAACAACAGCAAAATGAAGGAGGAACACCACCTCAACCATTAAAGAGACCAGGGAGCGCAGGAAGCAACGGCAGCCGGTACATCGGAGATTTGCCTTCACCACAACAAACCAACAATAATTCCCCTCACTATAACAGTGGCATCAATCATAACACCAACAACCTCCCCTCTCCCTCTACCACTGGTACTGCTCATCTGGTCTATCCACGAAAACTAGGAGCTCCATTATGTGACTTCTTCATCAAAACTGGCCACTGTTCCTACGGTCTTGCATGTAGATTTGACCACCCTCCTGAATATAAGGTTGAATACAATGAAATTGGGCTGCCTATAAGGAGAAACGAACCATTGTGTGAATACTATTATAAGAATAAGCAGTGCAAATATGGACCTGCATGCAAGTTTAATCATCCTCCGTTGACTGAACTTTTCAGTGGTGGTGGTGCTGGAGGAGGATTGGGAGCGGGAATGGGAGGGGGGGAAGAGATGGGAATTGCAAGGCTATTTGGAGGAGGAGGAGGAGGAGTTGCTAAAAAGGGACCTCCTCCTGGGTTTTAGCAAAAAAAAAAAGCAATATTAGAAATGTTTATTTAAATTATGTTATCTTCGTGTCTTCAAATGTTGGAATCTACAGTTACATATACCATATATGGTATGATATGTGTGTGTTAAACACTGGAACAGACGCTGTAAGCACCACAGAGACAGTGTTCCTGATCAACATTAATAATGGCCTTTCCGGCAAAAATCAAACCCCAAGTCATTTCTATACTTAACCCCTGCTGTTTATCATCCATACTAGGTCCATTACCAACACCATTCAGCATCCAGTCTCTCAAATCAACATAAAACTGCCTTGGTCTGCTCTTTATTGCTTCCTTTGTAGTGATAAATGAAGCACAGCATGGCAACTCAATCAAATCGGGAATGTCTCCTAAATGCTTTTGGAATACCTCTCTCCATGCTTGTCTTACTGTTCCCACCAAGTTTTCTCTCCATCTCTGTGCAGTCAACGTATCAGCATTTGCGTCATAGTTCTTTGTGTTGACAAAACTGGGAGGGGAAAGTTCCTTTTCCAAACAATTAAACGGAAGATAGCCATTGTAGATGTCATTTATTACTGTGGGAGAAGGTGGGAAGGCTGCAAGTCGTTTCAGAAACAGCTCTTGGCTGAGAACTGTGTGCCAACTAGTACGATGACCATGTATGAAGACCAGCAGATCGGGCATGTTGGTGTCGTTCGACCAGTCGAGATCTAGAATTGCAGCTACGTAGGCCATGCTCTCAACTGCACGGTTTGGTACAATGTGCAGTGGAATTGAACTCAGTGATTTGACTTTCACTATATTGGTACTATTTTCTTTCTTCCCCTTCATAGATGAGGAAGAAGGGCTATAAGTATCCTTGTCGGCCCAATCAGGAAAGTCGAGGGGGGTAGCAGTGGGGAGAAGACCAGGAAACTCAGGACGTCCTGTTGTTGGAGATGGAGTAGCTTTCTGATAGATTCTTGTAGGAAGGATGGGAGTGCCGTCTTTATTCTCCAGCCATTGAATAGGTTCAGCAAATCGACTTATGATGACCAGAGTTGAGGGAGAGGTGGTAGTGTTGGTGTCGGTGGGAGTGGAGGTGGTCGGTGGAAGCAAAAAGAGGCTTGTTGTTGCTAATAGTAGGAGGAGTGATGTAATATTCGTTTCTGGATTCATTTTCATTGTTACAGGCTTCCATATGTAGAAGTTGAGATGATTTATGCCTTCCAAGGCTTGGGGATCCAAAGTTCAAATCCTTGGCAAAACCAAGAAAATATAGAGCTTCTGGGCAGCTTCACTCAACGCATTCCCTACAATAATATTATCAAAAGCAAATTGTTAAAAATAATAGCAATACGATTCCATTATCTTGTTCATATAGTATAATACAAGCCAGAACAAAAAAAAAAGTATATCCAGGCCTTTCAGTAGTCAACCGCCTCATCAACTCTAGTGCTTACCCTCTGTCTGGGTTTGTGTGTGAACGATCATATCTGAATCTTGACCATGCGTCACATGGAGGTGGGACGTAGAGATACTGTACCTTTTGAGCCAGGACCTCCTTCTTCTCCTTTTAACATCCAACTCCAATTTCTTTTTACACCTTCCTTTTTCCCTATAAACTACAAACTGAATACACTTCACACAGACAATCATCTTGTGGTGCAACAAACACATTCTCCCCGGTAAACATGATATGATACAGATACTCCCAAGCAATTCCCACAAACTTCCCCTCCTCCCCCTCTCTGCTATTCACAACCCAGTCCCTAGCCTTCACATACATTTCCTTGGGATGTTTCACAATGCTTGCTGCTTGCACAGCAAATGTAGCACAACAAGGACTCTCCACATAGTCAGGAGCAGGCCCTAGATACTCTTCCAACACCTCTTTATACGCCTTTCTAATCCATAATGCAGTTGCTTCATGCCACCTGGGCCCATGTGGAGATTCTGCATTGGCGTCAATATTCACCAAAGAGAACTTGTTCTTGTGACCGTGGAGAGACTCATGGCACAACAGGGAGGAGTAGCCTCTGGAGAGGGATTGGGAGGGGCCATATTTTGACAGTCGTTTCAGTATCCATTCTTGGGTGAATTCCAAGTTGTGCCAGGATTGGCGGTGATCATGAAGGAACAACATCATGTCAATAGTATTGTTGTTGTTGCTATTGTTGTTTTTATCTCTATTTCTGTCTAATATAGAGGTAGCTAGAAGGTCATCATAATGATCTACAATTGCAGCTAGAAATCCCAGTGCTTCTGTTCCCTTGTTGGGAACTATTCGGAGAGGAATGGTGTTTAATGATGATGATGATAGGAGTGATGGTGGTGCTGCTATCTCTGATGTACACTGTATATCTGTTGTTGTCGTATTAGTTTGGGAGCAATGTGATGATTTTCCTTGTTGTCGTGGTATCCAATCAGGCCAAGCCAGTTGGTGTTGTACTTTGGTGCTTGTGTCGTTGGCTTTTGGGGAGACGGGATTGTAGCCAGGAAAGGTGGGATATCCATCTTCTGTTTGGCCTGCTGATTGGTAGATGATTGTCCTGAGGTTGGAGCCTTGAGTGAGCCAATGGACGTCTCCAGAATACCGCGAGACAATGGCCAGGAGCTGCAGTCGCCGTTGAGCCATTGAGGTTGGGTCCGGATGGAGGGCTGCATTGCTTTTTAAAGCTGGTGTGTTTCTAAGTCCTCTAGAGCCATTAAGGATACTTTGGCTAGTTATATATTCCTTATTCACGAGCTGTGCGCTGTTAATATTGTCAATGCCTTGATATAATGGGAGAAAATGGACAATAACGAGTCCAAAGAAAAAGATGCCTACCACCATCCAAGGCTGGATGGAGTGTGCAATTCGCATTTTATAGCCAATGAAATACCGTCCAATATATAACAATGCACGTCTCGATTATTTTCCTTAATTACTTTTCGTCATTCGAATGTGCTGAGACAGAGCTCTTGCAACTAAATATTCCTAGAAACCCAACGTGTCGTCCTACCAGGACACTCTCCCTCCACTACTCGTCACTATTACACATTCAACATTATTATTACTTAAAGCTAGCTAGCTGGTACACATATGATACAACTCACACATACACACATCTTGAGGCTGGTAATACTCAGTCCTATTAGTAAATATCAACGGCCAAGCATGTTCCAAAACTGTCGCCATCCACTTCCCATCCATCGCACTCAACAACACATACTCCCTCAGTTCCACATAAAACTCCAGGGGCCATCTCTTTATCGCCTCTTTAGATACAATAAAGGTAGAACAACACGGTACAACCAGCTCTTCAGGCACTTCTCTCTCTCTCCCATCATCATCCTGAAACCATCTCTTTCCAAAGTCCTCCCACCACAGATCAAACCGACCAGCCAATGTTTGCACCCAGTAAGGTCCATTGGGACTATGTGGATTGCTCCCTATGTCCCTGGGTCTAATAATATTACGTGCATTGGGTCCACCTACTCTCTGACCATCAGCGTACTCTATACATTGTAGCGAATAATAACCTTGGCTTTTATTTTTGTTATTGAGCTTTGCTGGGTCAGGCATGAGGGTGTTGAGACGGCGTAACACCCAATCTTGAGCCATGATTGTGTGCCAATGGTGTCTGTGGCCTTGCATGAATAGCATGAAATCATATGGTGATGATGAAGATGGTGAAGATGATGAGGTGGTAGTGTAATTGCTACTATTGTCGTTGCTATTACCATCATTGTAGTGGTCAATGATGCTGGTCAAGATGGCAAGAGCTTCAAATCCACGATTAGGAATAATGATAAGAGGAACAGTTGGTGATATGTCTGGAATGATTATGGGTCCATTACCAGATACAGGGGGAGCCTTCTCCATGGCGGCACTGCCGTCTTTCAATCGTGTAGTTCTCTCTCTTGCTGCTCTTGCTGCAATTTCAGCAGTGATTCCATCAAAGTTGTATGCTGTGGATTGTGTAGGTGCATTTAGGTCTGGATGGTCTATGTAGTATTGACTCCAAGATGGCCAGGTATAGGATTGGTTGGATGAAGAAGGTGGTGGGGCACCAGGAATGAAAGGTTGCCCCTTGGTGTCATTGTTGAAAGTCCCAATATCAGAGATTTGATAGATGATTGTGTCGTCCAGAATAGGGAGGCCAGTGTTGGGGTTGTGAATCCAGCTTATGTCTTCATTATACCTTATGATGACTGCTAATACAGAGGGACGAGGTTTGTTTTCCTGGAGAGCCTCAGCGACGGCAGGATCCCTGAGCAGACGAAGGTCGGTGTCAACCTTGTCGGTGAGAATGGGGGAGGGTTTGGCTGAGTGATTTGCCGCCTTGTTTTCACCTTGGAGGACTTTGTTGGCGGTGAATGGTGCTGTGGTTGGTTTTGAATGACGCTTATGATGGTATTTAAGTGCGAAAAGTGCTGTTGAAAAAATCACCACTATTATCAAGAGAGCAGGAAATGCTCGTCTTCTCCTTCCATGCAACAACCTCCCATTCGTTCGCTGCATTCTTCTTTTAAATTCAAATATTAGAAGGGAATGCAAAGGCATTCGAATAGAATAGGAACAATGTGTTTTTCCCTCCCTGCTACCAGTCCAAGACGCCCAGCATGACATCCAATTAGGGTTAAAAGGGAGAGTCAATACCATATTATAAGTAAACAACTCCCCCTCCCTCCCTCCCTCCCTCCCTCCCTCCCTCCCTCCATCCTTCCCTCCATCCATCTCTATCATCTAACTACTACAAGACAACAACTCCACTCCCATTCTGCTCTTTGTCGGTGCAGGCTCCTTCCACTCCTCCTCCACCCCTCTCTCTTCATATGGCCTCTCTAGAGCCTCATAGTACCTCTGTAATGGCTCATAATCACCATCTTCTGCTGACTGAATAATACCCACCATCACATGATTTCTTGGAATAATAACTGGGTTGGCTTTATTCTGTATCGCCACTCTCTCTGCATCGTCACTACTACTACTACTACTGTTTTGTTGAGCACGTAGTGCAGCTTGGTAGATACCCACCCATTGCTTCCATGCTGATCTTCTTTCTTCACTCAACTCTACATCAATCACCATTTCCAGTGCCTCTGGCAGCTTATCATCTTCAGATGCGGAGGAGGAAGAGGAAGGGATACTGCTCAAGGATCTGAATGTATTGGTGTAATCTAAATTGTCAGTATACAGCAACTCGAGAAAATCGTTGAGAATCTGCACATCATACGATGCACCAGCCTTTAGACCCAACTTGGCTGCCATTGCTGCATGGTAGGACTCAGTCAGCTGTTCTCTATAGGCGTCCATCACCACAGTAGCTTCATCTTGAGTCACTAGATCCACTGTTAAGAAGGCTTGTACCAGCTGCATTATGTTCCATTGGCCAATCGAAGGTTGATTGGCAAATGCATATCTCCTGCCTGGGAGATCAGTTGTGTTGGGAGTGAAATCGGGGTCAAATCTTTCTATGAATCCATAAGGGCCATAGTCGATTGTGTCTCCCAAGATGGACATGTTGTCGGTGTTGAGGACACCATGGACAAAGCCAACGCGGTGCCATTCTGCGATGACCTTGGCTGTACGTCGTGCCACTTCCTCCAAAAACAATGCATACTTGTTGTTGTTATTTTTATCAGCTTCATCAGTAGTAGTTGAGAGGATATGTGGATAGTGATGTTTGATGACATAATCAGCTACTTGTTTCACCAACACTGAGTCTTCCCCACCCCTAGAAGCTGGTAATTGGAAACTTCCAAACCTAATGAAACTTCTAGCAACCCTACACACCACTGCTCCTGGCTCAAACTTCTGATTTCCATTGTAAAACATGTCACGCATGACTTGATCACCAGTCAGGATGAGAGATAGTGCTCTTGTGGTGGGAATGCCCGCTCCAGCCATGAATTCTGATCCCAGGAATTCTCTGATGCTGCTTCTCAGCACTGCTCTACCATCTGCAAATCGGCTGTATGGCGTCCTGCCTGCTCCTTTCAGCTGTAATTCCCACCTATATTCATTATTATCTTCTCCGTCTTTATTCCTATTATTGGCAACTACAACTTCTCCCAGGCAAATGGCTCTCCCATCACCCAACTGACCAGCCCAATTGCCAAATTGATGACCACCGTAACATTGAGCATATGGCTTGGTTCCAGGAATGATTGTTTGACCAGAAAATATCATAGAAAATTCAGGCCTAGAAGTCTCTGATGGATCTAGACCAATGAGCCTAGCTACCTGGGTAGAAGCTGCAATGGTGGTTGGCTCTGTGTTGGTGGGAGATGGGTCCGCAAAACTGTAGAGAGAGCTGAAGACTTGACGGGGTTTGTTGATGGTGGATGGGTCTGCTGGAAGTTCATTGATAAAGGTGTTGTTGAACTTGAGTGATTCTAGAGTGGAGGTGTTGGCGTTGGTGGTGGATTGTTGCTGGGGTTGGGCAGCAGCTGTCATTTTTATGGAGGAGAGGCGACGGGTGGAAGAAGATCCCTTCAACGACGTTGAGGAAGCTGTGGGGAGTAGGTAAGATTGGCAGCTCCTGAGTAGACTAGAGGATTGCATGTCAGGTGTAGGTGCGAGTTCACGTGTCTTTCTATCCTTTGGATAGCCTAAAAGCTCACAAAAAGGAGAATTTAGGGTGGAGGATTGCACACAATTGGCAAGAATAAGAACTCGATTGAGGAATACTGCTATCCAAACGCGTTGTATGATGTTCATACAACCGTATTGTTACATTGATTATACTCAAAGTGCAGGATACATAGCTTAATATCACTCATATGAGGTTACAACATTGTCGTCTCACGTCTAGAATTCGTTCAACGGTGTCCTCCGCTTCGCGCTCGCCAGTCTATTTCCCTTGATGAGGCTGCAGCCATAGAGTAGATGGAGGTACTTGAGAGCAAAATAACAATTTCAATCAAACATCAAGTTTTTCTTAAAAAAATTACTAGTATACTTTCATTCTTCTTCTTTATTTTTCAACGCCCTGTTGTCACCTTTCCTCCGCCACCACAGGTTGTTGTTCTATATTTCTACATTTGCTCTTATTAAAGGCAGGATTTGTCATTGGCAACACCCCCCCATTCCTATCCTCAGCATCATCATCATCATCATCACTATCATCAGGATCCACCAGTGTACCCATGGTCTCCAACCTACTAGGCCTCTCTCTCATAATAGACTTTCCAGATTCCCCTGCTGGGTTATTTCGCATAGTCATCAAACGTGTGAACTTCTTCTTCTTCCTATACCTTGTAAAAAACATTGCAATAAAACCAAACACCATGCCAGCCACTAAAATAATCCATAAGCCCCATACATCTGAAAACGTAACTGCAGTCTCATCGTCAGAAACTTCAGAACAAGCAGGCGTTGATCCAATCTTGTAGTCAGTGCGCAGTCGCTGTATCGTGTCGTCTTCCTGCATTTGTAGGATGATGCTTGAAAATTTGCTGACTTCTGACTGTGGCATATTTGGAGAGAAGGCCATGCCGATTGCAAATGGTTCTATTCCTTGTGGGAGCAGCTTGGCTTCACAATTTTTGAATACATCTGATATGTAGGTCAAAATAGAATAGTCGGTGATGACAGCTGACAAGGATCCTGCAATAACGTCATATGTTGCTTCCACAACACTGGCGTCGCTGATAAATATGAGGGGGACACTTTGGATTCCATAGCGTGCTTGAAGCCTGCTTCTGTAGATCTCGTTGGTGGTAACTGCTTTGCCTCTGAGGTCGTTGACTGAGGTAATTTCGGAATTGAAATTATTTGCAGTCAGAATGGAGGCCAGGTTCGCTGTGTAGGAAGAGGACAGGATGAGAGCCATGAATGAGAAGCAGAGCACTGCAACCTTGGCACCAAAGGATGAAACATCGTAAGTTTCCCCTCCAAACTGTGGGGAGAAAAAGAAAGGGTACAATTGGTACAATTGGTTCAGTTAGCTTCAAGGATCCATTGATTGACAAGTTGGAAAATTCTACCAAAACAAAAGTTAATCCCACAACTTACCATTGTCCAGAGCGACCTGCTTGTTGATTCAATATTGCCCCTAATGCAATCTTTTGGTCTTATTTTATCCTTAAGAGAGCCAAACTCGATGAGCACAACACAAAAGGGGAAGATCATCAAGGTGACGGCAGTAGCCAGCCATAAATCCCAAGAGAAGGGCTGTGTCCAGTTCCACCCAGCTACCTTCTTCCCTGTGGTGGCTACCATAATACCCAGGTAGGAAGCTAGATAAGGGTAAGTGAACTGAAGGCCCAATTGCTCCCTTTCTACTGTGATGGTGATGGAAGACAGAGCAATGTCGCAAGTGCCTTGGAGAGTGTTGAGCAGCATCCCTTGGAATGTTGGCAAGCACTTGAAGTTGTAGCCATCCCCAGCAGATCCAAGGCCTGCCCTTAAAGCAGCGTCTCTAAATAAGGATACATCAAAGCCAGTGTATTCGCTTTCGTTAAAGCCTTTGCAAAAGACCTGCGAGGGATTGAATCGAGGGCGGAGATGAGTCGACGGGGATGGCTTAAAATAGTTGCTAGAGGTTGATGTGGGAATGAAACCCATGTACTTACAAATGGCTCTACATGAGACAAACACACGTTGTATGGCTCGGTAGTATTGCTTGGCTGGGCCTGAGTTTTCAAAATGAACAAGGAAATTAAGAGGACGCTTGTTTTTAGCCAACCCATTCTCAATTCTCTTCTTCTTAACAAGTTATGCGATCTACTTTTTGCGATATCAAAATCATGCAAAGACTGTTCAGTCTCGTGGATTACAACTTCAAGAAGAAGCAGCCGGTGGGTTGTTTGCCCTGGGCCTGCCCGGCCCGTCATTGCATCCTTCGACGACTCTTTCTTACATTGTTACCCTCATCCCTCAGTTTCCTGCCATCTCATTAGCTTGGCGCCGCCTCCGTAACTCTACAGCTGTCCTTCTGTCCATCATTTCTGCCTCTATCTGCATCAGCTTCCTAGATAATTCTCTACATGCCATGCATCTCCTTATCTTCAACAGCTTCCCTCCCTTTTCAGACATCTCAAGATGATCAAACAGCCCCCCTTTGCCGCCTTTTCCCTTCTCCTCTTCCTGATGCTGCTGCTTCTGCTGCTCTAATATCCCTACTGGTGAACATATATTGTAACATTTACTCTCTGGAGGCTCATCAGATGTTGCAGCGGCTATTAAATCGTCATTAGACCCTTCTATTGGAGTGTATAAATGCCCAGCTCCATTAGCAATAAAATGCTCAGCTATAGTGGACTGCACACTACCATTACCCTTCTCATCATTAGCTCTCTCAGCCCACATCAAAAACAGCCATTTCAGTGTACTAGATACAAATCCAGAAGGCATGAAGTCGCTAAGTTCACCAGTGGTCGCATCACCAACACTAGCAAATCCACACAGCCCTCTATTGTGCTCCCTTAATCTTCTTTGAATACGAGAACCCACCTGCCTAGCATTCTCCCTCATCGTCTCTCCATCTCCATCTCCCCCCCCATCGTTATTATTACTACTACCAGTAGAGGTGGTGGACATCATAAAATATGAAACTTCAGCCAACTCTCCTTTCAAAGCATAACCAGGGTATGGTAGTGGCTTGACAGTGGGCTTGAAGTCAGCAGGAAATGATTCCGGCAGCCATCCATACCTGTCCCACCCAGCTATCCAGCTGGTGTAGAGTTTAGATGCAATGTCTAGCTGTCCAGTGAAGGCAGCAAGTGCGGAGAGGATGGCATTACCCGACCAGACAAGGCCGCCTTGTTTCTTGAGAGCTGAAGTACCGGCCAGTGTGCCCTTTGCGGCATCTACATCCACAATAAATGTCAAGTTATTATTGCTATCGGTGTTGGTGAGGTTTTCTAGTTGATGATGATGGTTGTGATACAATAACGTGCTATTATGATCAGCTGCTATTGGCGCTACCTTTGCACCATACTTTATAATGCTGGAAAACATAGACACATACATATGGAGGTACTTTGAATCTCCAAACATGAGGTAGGTTTTCAATGCAGTAGCAGCAAATGCAGTTACAGATGTACCGATAGCTGGGTCACTGATGTCTTCCTTGTTGACTGGCTTTTTACCCGTATCAGCATCTAGTGTCTGTGGGATGAAACCTGCCTTGGATTTAACTCTGAATGCAGCATCCATGGCTTTGAATGCTTTCTGTTTGTACACTGGGTTGCCAGTCAGGTGGGAGAGCAGTCCAAATTCTAAAGCTGGCGCTATTGCACACACAGAGCAAGATTGCTTCACCATGGAGCTGCTATGTATCCTTCTTCCACCACCATTTCTACCAGTTTTTGAGATAGAATTCAACGTCCGTGAATTATGCAACGCTGAAGACGATGATGATACTGATAGTGTATACGTTTGTGGGAGGAGAAGACTCACTGTGGAAAGGGGTAATCCACTGGGTGTGTCAAAAACTGGCAATATTCTATCAGCCAGTTCAACTGCCATCTTCAACAGTTCTCCGTCATAAGACTTTGACGATCCTGCCTTACGCGCTATTCCTTCCAACAAAACATGTGCAGATAAGATGCCACCTAGAGCCTTTTGACTTATATCTACAATTGGCACCCTGTAGTTGTCCCAACCATCGTCGAGGCCACTACCACTGCCGGTACTGCTGCTTACTACTAATGAAGAAGAAGACAGGGCTCCAAGGCTTTTCCTAGAGTGAGAAAGGCCTGAAAACTGGCCATGCATATGCACACCATCTAAGGCTCTGGGCCATACAGCTTTCAATTTTATCAAGACAGCTCTCAGTCGGGTGAAATCTCTGGTCAAGATGAGAGTATCTAGAGCCTCTATAGCACTCAAAGCAATACCTCCAGTGATGTTTCTCCCTACACAGGAGATAGGCAGCAGCTCATCAGTTGGGAATGCATTTGCCATATACCCATCTACTGAATAGCGGATCATTGTCATGCATTCTGATAACAATCTAGTGGTGTTGAGTGGTGGTGATTTGGCTATGAAACTAGCCAGGTTGGCATAGTCGTCTTCAGATGGTCTGATGGGCATCATCAGTGCAGCTTTGCTATCATGGTAGTGGTCATTGGGCGTTTTTGCCGTGACAAGAGGGCTGGTGGTCAATGAAAATACCCCTGTCTCTATTATTCTAGCAGGGATGCGTGGTATTTCCTCCTTGGCTGCCTCCTGTGTACTATGAGGAGGTTCGTTTACCTCTTCTACTTCTTCTGCTACTAGTTCTTCTTGTTTGTGGATGCTGTCATTGTGAATGCTATTATGCAATACAACATATGGCTGGTCTTCTAATGAGTGTACTGCATTCTTGAGTGGAATATTTGTCTCTGATACTTGTTCAAACAAGATTTGATGTTGTTGTTCTTTATAAGGTGAGGATGATAAATTGACGACGGTGTTTGATGCTGCGACAGTTGCTGGGTGAAGTATCCCATGCAGCTGTTCAACATGGCTTTGTGCTAGAAGAAGCAGGCCTGTACATGCAGCTAATGAACAGAGTAGCAATATGAGGCATACTTTTGTCAAGGAAAAGCCTCCTGAATGCTGTGCTTTGTGAGAGTTATGGTAGAGGGGAATGGAGGCAGAGCCATCGAAGAGACGGTGATTGATGGCAGACTTTCGTCTTGAGGAAATGTCTTTTAAATACTTTTGCTTGTAGCCCAGCTTATCTGTATTGCTGATATGATCCATTGGTTCTTTGAACTTTGCTAATTTCTAAGTTTTCGAAAAAGAGGCTGTGTGAAACATTTTGAAATCGTTTTTAATGCTCTCTCGAGTGCGAGCTATCTATCTGTAGTAACATCAAAGATACAGTAATATCAGAATTCAATCCTATGATGTTGATTTTGTAAACTGAAGGCATTTTATGACAAGGTTTTTGCTCCCGTCGTTCGAATTGTTTTGATGGCCTGCTGTGAGCCAAGTCTCTCAGTCATCCTTTAAGAGCTTTCTTGTGGCAATTTGGACTTCAATTTCAAAATTTAGGCTGAAAACACCAGGTATACATGATGGAAGATCCATTAGATGGTTGGGAGACAGAAGTAGAAGAAGGTGCTGGAAGCAGACATGCGGCAACAGATTTGATCACTTATGGATCACTTTTGCTTCTTATATTAGCTGCTATAACCAGAGTTTTCCGATCCCATAGTATCACTAGGAGTGCAAATCCATCGCACCCAACGTACCACCGTAGAATCTCCCACCGGTTCGGCCTCACGCCCACATTCCTCGACGACGACGAGGAAGAGAAGGAACAACAACAAGATGAACAGGACGACATCACTACTAGAGAACTCAAAGCCCTACAACAATCTCCAGAATTCCAGGCACACATCCAATCCCGTGGCATAGACCTCTTCAAAGCTTTACAATCGGAAGAACAGCTGAGAGCTCTTAGACATTCAAACCCCAAGAAGTTCTTCCTCCTCTGTCGCAACGATGCCCTCCTCACCCACTCTCAAAACACCCCAACTCCTTCTACTCTCTTTATCAACTACATGCTAAGTGTATCCACAAGTCTACTATTATTTATACTCCTCCCTCTACTAGTAGTCATAACAACATCATCATCATCAATAACCAATGACAGTGACACCAACAACGTAGATCAAACACCAAGTAGCAGCAGCCATCTCCCAGCAGCAGTCCTCACCATTGCTCTTCTCCTACCATGGCTGACCATTAAAAACTGGGTCCAAGGCCGTCCCTCTCTAGCTTCCCTCCAATCCCTGTATTATGAAGACCTTGTATGGGGCCATCTGGCTGGTCCCTTTCCCAGTATATCAGCTAATATTATAGAAGTTGTCTACGTGGTATGCACGCTGGGAATAGGGATGATAATCAGTGTAGGATTGAGATGTTGGAGTTCAAGGAGGCAAAGTGTAGGTGAAATGATAGCTGCAATTAGATGTATACAGGAAAGAAGAATAAAACAGAAACTGTTTTAGTGTGTGTTGTTTGTTTGGGTTTTCTAAAGGTTATCACTATTTATTCATTTATGGATGAGCTTGAATGCTGATTGGAGGATCACTAGAGGGAGATTACTTTAAACTGCTCTTATCTGCTGCTGAATAGTCAAAGTATGCTGAAGGAGGAGGCAGTTGGGGATGGTGATGATCAAGATGAAAGTTTTACAATGGGTGGAGATAGTGATGGAAGGACGACAAGTAAATTATTATTCAGTATGTATTACAACAAAGAACCTTTTGTAACTTTATATAATGGGTAAAAATATCCTTCACAGATTATCAACCTAAAAAACCCAGAGTTTCCTATGCACACCACCCTCTTCACAAGAGGAAGTGTTCCACTGGATTCTTGGGAAAAAACCAAGAACCCGCTCTTTTGGTGAAGTTGAACAACGCAGTAGTCACCCTCTTCACCAAAGTTCCCACGATACTTGTCACTCTAGCCCTCCAAGTGGGCTTTTTTACCCTCTCCTCCTCAACACCATTGAAAATGAGCCAATCTTCTTCCTTCTTGGCTGGGGTGAAGTGCCAGCAAGTCAGCAAGTAGCTGACTGTCTTATCTAAGTCTAACAGCCAGTATAAGGGCAATTCTTTTTCCTCAAATTCAACCGACCAATGCCCAAAATGGATAGATGCGAGTTTCCAGGGGGATTTCTCCTGCTGGAACAACATCCAACATGGCATCTGGTCTTCTTCATCATTTGCGTGGGCGCTGGAGAAAAAATCAGTAGTATGTGTCAGGTTGTGGTCGGAGAACATGAACCAGAGTGGGAGGTTCTGTTCTTCATAGGCCAGTGAGGTATAGCCAAAGTAGGACATTGCCAGTGCTACAGCATTGGGTTGGAAGAGTGTCCAAAGAGGGAGCATTAGTGCCTCCTCTTCCTCCTTCTTCTTCTTGGTCTCTACTGTTAATTCTACTTCTTTCTCTTCCTTCTTCTCCTCTACAGAAGCTTCTGCTTCCTCATCCTCCTCTACATCACCATCAATGTCAGAAAAGAAGCAATCGGTAGATGATACAATGCTAGCATCCTCATCCTCCTCTTCTTCGTCATCAACCTCAGATGATAGGGATGATGGGGAGTTGGGGCGTACAGCCATTGCCATGCTCCTTTGGAAGGTAGCCATTGCATCGTCAGAGATATCATTGTCTGATGCTTCATCTGATGTTTCATAGTTGACAGAGGCGGCCCTAACGTTGGTGGTGGTGAAGGTGGCAGCCTCGATGTCAACTATGACAGAGGCATTGGCCAAGGTAACATTGGCTGGGGAAGGTGGTGGAGAGTTTGGTTGCTCTGTGGACCAAGGGCTCACCATGTTGCAGGGAGCAGCAGCGAGAGAGACGATGGCCTCAACCTCCGGAGTAGGGGATTCAATAGGAAGGGGGTGACTGTTGTCATCGACAGTCTCAACATCATTGATGATGATGATGGAGGCACCAGAGGCGGCCTCAATGGTGGACACATCACCGCCAAAGGCTGCCTCGACAATACTATTGGAGGCTTCTATGGTGGCGGAGTTGGAGGCTTTCTTGGATGGGCTGGCCTGGATGGACCATCCTTTCTCCTTGGGCGGCCAATTCAAATCAACCCTGCAAGTAGTATAGGGGGGGGGGGGGGGGGGGGGGGGGGGGCCGGATGAAGAATGCGAGAAGAAGAGGGAGAGCAACCCAGGGG
>Ga0114919_10001161_pt1 | contig 21193 bp, 14 predicted proteins | sample BlataG_FD_88682 | JGI IMG/M metagenome (GOLD analysis project Ga0114919, IMG submission 88682) | Deep subsurface microbial communities from Black Sea to uncover new lineages of life (NeLLi) - Black_00105 metaG | ecosystem: Environmental > Aquatic > Marine > Oceanic > Sediment | place: Atlantic... | reverse complement strand
GCCCACGAGGCGGGCCACTCGATGCACACCCGGCTCTCGGCTGAGGCTCAACCCTTTCAGTATTCGGGCTATACGATCTTCGTCGCCGAGGTGGCCAGCACCTTCAACGAGCAGTTGCTCACCAGGCATCTGCTTACGCGGGCCTCGTCGGCAAAAGAGCGGGCGGCCATCGTCTCGCGAGAGATTGACGCAATCCGGGCCACCATCATCCGGCAGACGATGTTTGCAGAGTTCGAGCGGGTGAGCCATGCATCGGTCGAAGCGGGAGAGCCGCTCACCCTGGAAAAGATCAGGCAGCTCTACCGGGAACTGCTTGACGCCTACTTTGGGCCCAATTTTGTTGTCGATGACGTGTTGGAACTGGAGTGCCTGCGGATCCCGCACTTCTATCGGGCCTTTTATGTCTACAAATACGCCACGGGCCTCTCCGCGGGCATCGCCTTGGCGAAGAAAGTCGCGGAAGGTGGCCCGGCTGAACTGGCGGCCTACCTCGGTTTTCTTCAGGGGGGCTGCTCACAGTGGCCGCTCGACCTCCTCCGCGATGCAGGGGTCGACCTCGAAACTCCCGAACCGGTTGGGCTGGCACTGACGCGGTTCGGTGAACTGGTCGATGAACTCGAAACCCTGCTGCCGAGCTAGCTTCACGGAAAGCGCCGACATCCTGTCGGCCTTTCCTTGGCGGGCCTCCGCCCGCTGGTGCTCATTGGCGACATCCTGTCGCCGGGTGGCAGTGGGCAGAGTTGTTTCAGCGTCTAACGTGCTGCTTGTCCGGTCGCTTCCGCTTCCGGCTTCCTGTGAGACAACACGATTGATGAGCGAGGGGTGCCCGTGCCCACGAGCGGGCTACGAAAGCAAGCGCAGCCCGGAGGGCGATAGCGCCGCGCACGTGCAGAGAACGGCGGCCCGGATGGCCGCCGTGAACGTCCAGCGAGTGGGCAGGGGCACTCCCGAGCGGCTGCTTCACGGAAAGCGCCGACATCGTGTCGGCCTTTCCTTGGCAGGCCTCCGCCCGCTGGTGCTCATTGGCGACATCCTGCCGCCGGGTGGCAGTGGCGGCGTCTGCTGGCTTCCCTCAGGCTTTCACGTGCCCGGTCCGGCGGGCGAGTTCCACGAAGGGCCGCACCATTGAGCCGGTGCCGCCGCCGGTGATCCAGGGGCGGGGCTTGTCGGCGAAGGCAGGGCCGGCGATGTCGATGTGAGTCCAGGGAATCCCTCGGACAAACCGCTCCAGCAGTTTCGCCGCGGTGATTGCGCCTCCCAGACGGCCGTCCCCAACATTTTTGATGTCCGCCACCGGGCTTTCAATCTGCTCATCAAAGTCACGATCCATCGGCAGTTGCCAGACCCGTTCGCCGACGGCTTCCGCAGCCGCGACAACAGCATCACAGCAAGCCTGATCGTTGGTGAAGACCCCGGCGATGTCCCGGCCGAGGGCGACCATGCAGGCGCCGGTCAGGGTGGCCACATCAACAATCCTTCGCGGCTGCAGGTCGGCCACAACGTCGAGCACGTCGGCCAGTACGACCCGCCCCTCGGCATCGGTATTGTGAATTTCGATGGTGGTGCCGCTGCGGGCGGTAATGACATCCCCCAACTTGTAGGCGGCCGCTCCATTCATGTTTTCCACCAGGCCGACTGCTGCGACCACATGGACCGGCAGTTTCAAGGCTGCAATCGTGGCGATCGCCCCGAGGGCGGCTGCTGCGCCCGACATGTCGCACTTCATCGCCAGCATGCCGTCCGAGGGTTTGAGTGACAGGCCGCCGGAGTCGAACGTGACCCCCTTGCCAACCAGTGCCAGGTCGGGCGTGTCGCTCTGCTGCCCCGGCCCCCGATAACGCAGCAGCACCAGCCGTGGCGACCGTGAGCTGCCCTTGGCGACGGCAAGCATCGCCCGGCAGCCCTCTCGCTCGAGCCTTGCCTGGTCCCAAATTTCAATTTCCAGGCCCACGCGGCCGGCGATGGTGGCGGCTTCTTCGGCAAAAGTTTCGGGGTACAGATCATCCGGGGGCAGGTTCACCAGTCGCCGGGCTAGGTTCACGCCGTCGGCAATCAGTGCCCCCCGGGTGACCACCTCGACCGCCGCCCCCAGCCACAGTGTTGTGGTGATGGGATGCTGCTTCTTTTCAGTACGATAGAGATCCTGCCCCACCACGCCGACCGCCGCGCCGGCAACGGCCTGCTCGAGCTGCTCGTTGGTCCAGCGGCCCTCGGCCAGAAACCCGACGCGACTCCGCGGCCTGCTCGACAGCTGCCGGGAGGCCATGGCGGCAGCCCGGTAGAGCAGGCCGGCATCGGTTTCGGCAGCCGGGCCGGTCCCGATCACGAGGAGCTGCCCGCAGGCCAGCCCTGGGGGGGCAAGCAGTGGCACGCACTCATAGTGTTTGCCGGTGAGATCACCGGCCTCAATCAGCCTGGTAATCAGGCCGCCTGTTGCCTGGTCCAGTTCGGCTGCGGCACCGCTGACATCACCGGGGCTCAGAAAAAGTACCAACGCGTCCCCTGCGAAGCGGGCCGGATCGGCCGCGGGGTCTGCCTGAATGGCTGCCGACTTGGGATTGGTGGCGACCGTTGCCGTGAACTCGGTTGACATGGTGGAGCCTTGGGGGAGGGACTTGCGGCTGAAATAAAGCGGCTGCCGGAGTCTGGCAGCGCACCGCCATCTCTTCAACCGCCCCAGCGGAACCGGCTGGCTGCCAGTGAGAGCAGCACGGGCAGCACCACCAGGTTACCGATCAGGCCCCCGAGCAGCGTCAGGCAGGAGAGCCCGCCGAATGAGACCGTTGGCATGAAGCCACTGGTGGTGAGTGCGAGAAAGCCGACCACCAGGGCAAGGGTCGAAAAGATCATCGCCCGCCCAGCGGTCTGGTGGGCGGTCTCAAGAGCCGCCCGAATCGCACCGTCATGGGCCAGCCGGCGGCGGAAGGCGGTGGTGTAATGAATCGAGCTGTCGACCGACAGGCCCAGCGACACGGCGGCGATCATCGCCGTGCCCATATTGATCGGGCTGCCTGACCAGCCGAGGAGGCCGAGCACCACGACAATCGGCAGGGTATTGGGGACAAGGGCGATGGCCCCGATGACCGGACTGCGGAAGCCAATCGAAAGTAGCAGGAAGATGCCACCGGCGGCCAGCAGAAAGGTCAGCCACTGGTCAGCCAGCATCCGTTCAACCAGTTGGGCCAGCAGGACGAAAAAGCCGGTGACCTCGCCAGCAGGCTGATTGTCGCTGGAAGGGAAATGCTCAGTAACCAGGCTGCGAACCTGATCGATGATCTGCCGCTTGGCCGCAGCCGGCTGTCGCTCGCGAGCCCGTAGCATCACCCGCAGCCAGGTCGAGCCATCGGCGGGGTCGCGGCCGATGAGGCTGTCAGCGAGCTGGGGAAGTTGCTGCCGCAGCAGGCCGACGGCGGTCGTGACCATCCAGCTGCCGACGGCTGAGGATTCCAGCTGAGCCAGCGAGATCGGTGAGACTGTCTCCAGCAGGTCGGCGATGCTCAGCACCTTGGTCAGACCGCTACCGGCCGCGCCACCCGCAGCCGTCACGTCGGTGCGCAGCCGATCCTCAAGGGCGGCGACTCGGGCCAGCATGGCCGCATCGATCGGCTCAGCGGTCGGCAGCAGGATGTCCCAGACGCCGGCACCGCCAAGTCGCGACTCGACGATTTCGTAGGACCTGACCACGGGGCTGCCGGCGCGAAAGTTTTTGATGAAATCGGTCTGCACCTCAAGCCGGGTCAGCCCCACCGCTGCCAGGGCAATCAGGCCGGCAGCAGCAGCCAGAATTGGCCCGGGAGACTGCACAATCCGCCCCACCAGCCGGTCGAGCCCGCCGTCGAGCGTTCCTTCTCCCCAGACCCTGCCGGGGTCGCCGCCAAGCCGACCAGCCAGGGCAAACCAAGGCACAGCAAGAGCCACCGCTACGAGCACCATGCCCGCCCCGATGACGGTCATGATGCCGAAGTCGTGCACGGGCCCGACCTGGCTGGCGATCAGGGAACCAAATCCGATCATGTCGGTAATGATCGCCCCGATGATCGGCCAGAAGAGCTGCGTCAGGCCGCCGGTCAAGGCCTGCTCAGCCGGCTCACCGGCGGCCCGACGGCGGCGGAACTCGACAATGATGTGAACCACCGTCGCAATTGCCACGACAGTCACCATTGCCGAGAGCATGGTCGAGACCATCGTCAGTTTCTGCCCGGCGATGGCCAGCAGGCCACGGGTGCTCCAGAGCGCTAGCAGCACCACCGCGAGCGGTGCCACCAGCCACCGAAGGCTGCGAAACAGCAGCAGCAGCACAACCGAGGCAAGCAGCCCTGCCGTCGTTCCCAACAGATTGCCATCGCGGCGCAGCATGGCGAAGCCGTCCCGCAGCATCACTGTCTCACCCGCGACGGTGCCGGAGGGATAGTCCCGCATGATTGTGCGGAGGGCGTCAATGGTATCGCCCCTCCCGGGAACTCCATCGTCGGCCTCGGCACCGCCGGCCAGAACACAGACGACAGCTGCCGTCCGCCGGTCGCTGCCGACGGTATAGCCCTCCATCAGCTCAACGAGTCGGGCAGCCGCTGGATTGGTGTCGGTGGAGAGAATACCGCGGCCCAACGGTGTGGTGGCGAGGCTGGTGGCCGAGCCAACTCCTGGGAGAGCTTCAATCCGTTCCGTCAGGCTGCCGAGCCGATCGAAACCTGCCGGACTGAAGAGATCGGCATCTTCGTAGACAGCCAGAACCGCTGCACTCGAGCCAAAAGCTCGTGCCAGGCGACGAAAAGGAACAATCGCCGGGTCATTGCGGTCGAACATCGACGCAATCGACCGCGAGTACTCAAGCTGCCGGGATCGCTCCACTCCGAAAAGACCAAGCAGCAGTCCCAGCAGGGCCAGTGGGGTTCGCCAGCGGACGAGCCAGCGAGAGACGGCAGCGGCAACACGGGGTTCACTCTCTTGTCGGGTGGGCATGCCGAATCCACGCAGGATTTGTTTTCAGCCCAGTTTACCGGTTTGCCGTGGATTGCCTGGCAGCTTTTCTCCGCCGGGGCGACACCTTGACCGGCTTTTCGGGGCGTCCTTATAGTCCCGCCCCCCAACTTGTTCCCCACGGGCCGACAGACCGGCAGCGGTCTCGGTGAATGCGGGTGCGCGTGTTTCGAAGCTTTTTTTCTACCGTTCGTTGCGGTGATCGCCATCGTGGCCCGGGACCTCCCCGGCCCGAAATGGTTGCTGCGCTGAAACCTATCAGATCCCGCGGTGGCTGCACTGGCAGTCGGCCGTTCGTCGAGGTGTTGTGCTGCCTGCTGCTGGGCATTGGCCAGGCGGTAGCGGCGGCAGAACCACCCGCACCCACGGCTCCCGCCGGCGGCCTCGCCGAGCTTCCAGTGAAAGGATTGGCAGCGGCGATTGCCGAGGCAGGGCACATTGAGGTGCCGGCTGCAAACCCCCGTGAACTGCTCAGCATCGAGGCAACGCAGGCCTCGCGGTGGACTGAGGGTTCGTACGACGTCTGGCACCTGACCGGAGGCGTGACGATCCGGCAGGGTCAGACCGAGGCGGAGGCCAATGAAGCGGTTGTCTGGATTGAACAGACTCCCCCTGTTACGACATCTGTGGAGGAGCCGCCTGGGCCGCCACTGCGAACCGTTCTCGTGCGGCTGGCAGGCACCGTGAGTGTGCGCACGTTCAACGATGGCACGTCAGCAGGCCCCGAGACCGCAACTATTCGGGACGATCGTTGGGCCGGCCGATTCTGGATCATTCGTGATCCACAGCTGACCTTCGACAGTATTGTGCCAGCCAGTGGCCGCCCGGCAGTCTATGAGGCACCGGCCGACCCACGAGCAGCGCCGGCCGACGGTGTGCTGCTGGTCTCCGCGAATCAAGCCGAGACGGTCGAGGAGATTGCGGCGGAGGATGAGGGAATTGTTCCGGCTCAGTTCGCTGAGTTTGGAACAGCCATCGTTCCCACCGCTCAACCGGTGGTGGCTGGTCGGCGGCTCCGGGCCTTTCCCCGATCGAGCATGCCGTTAGCAGTGCAATGGTTCCCGAGCCCGGCCGGTGGGGAATGGATCGCCGTCATCACTTCTGGCATCAACCTTGTGATCGACGGTGTCGATCCGGCAGGGCCGCTCGACATTTCGGCCGATCGTATGGTGATCTGGACCCGCAGCGAAGCCCAGCCTGATTTGGGTGGCGACGCCGGTCAATCGGCCAGTACCCCGCTCGAGCTTTACATGGAGGGCAATGTCGTCTTCCGGCAGGGGCAGCGGGTGATCGAAGCGGTCAGCATGTTCTATGACGTGCCCCGGTCGAGCGGAGTGATCACCGGGGCATCGGTACTCACCCCGGTCGACAGCTATGCCGGCCTGATCCGCCTGCGGGCCGACGTGCTGCGTCAGGTGGACCGCAGTCGTTTCGTCGCCGAGCGAACCGGCCTGACGACGAGTCGGATGGGCGTGCCGACCTGGGAGTTTCGCTCGCGCGAACTGACCCTCACCGACGAGCAGGTGCCGGTGCCTGGGCCCTTCGGCATGCCGATGATTGATCCGGCCACCGGTGAGCCGGCGGTCGAGCATCAGCAGTTTGTCACCAGCCGGGGGAACACGGTCACGCTCGGAGGGGTGCCGGTGCTCTGGTGGCCGGTGCTGGCGACCAATGCCAAAAAGCCGACCTTCTACATCAATGATTTGAAGGTGAAGAACGACCAGATCTTTGGCACCCAGGTGCTGACAAGTTGGGACGTCTTTCAGGTGCTTGGCATCCGCCGGGCTCCGCCCGGGATCGACTGGGATTTTGATGTCGACTACCTCAGCCTTCGCGGTCCAGGATTTGGAAGTTCGCTCATTTACAACCGGCCGCAGTTTCTCGGCTTGGCCACGCCTGCCAACGGTGTGGCTGACGCCTGGTTCGTGGTCGACCACGGCATCGACAAACTCGGCCTCTATCGGAACAACTTCATCTATTCGAACTACCCCGATGCCTTCCGCGGCCGGGCTTTCTGGCGGCACCGGCAGGATCTGGTCGCCGGCTGGCAGGCCCGGGGCGCGGCTGGCTGGATCAGCGACATCAACTTTCTTGAGGAGTATTACGAGTCGGAGTGGGAGGAGGGCTATGAGCAGCGGACCTGGCTCGACCTCCGACGGCCGACTGATAACCGTCAGCTTCGTCTGCTGACCAGCCTCCGGGTCGATCCATTCTTCACACAGAGTGAGTGGTGGCCCCTGCTGGACCATCACTGGATCGCCCAGCCGCTACTGCGGGATGCCCTGTCCTGGTACGAGCATTCAAGCATCAGCTATGTGCGACAGAGTGAGCCCCAGCCGCCGCCGTCCTTCCCAGGCAGTGGCCGGGCCCCACAGAACCAGGCAGGCCTCAACATCTGGACCCTGCTGCCGTACGAAAACAACGTGATCGGCGAGCGGCTGGTGACGCGGCAGGAAATTGATCTGCCCTTCCAGGCCGGACCTGTCAAGCTGGTGCCGTATGCCCTCGGCGAACTCGGCCACTGGGGCCAAGACCTCAACCAGCAGCCGATCAATCGGGCCTATGGCCAGGTCGGCATCCGGTCCAGCCTGCCGATGTGGACTGCCAACAACAACATAGAGAGCAACCTCTGGAATCTGCACGGCCTCGCCCACAAGGTCATCTTCGAGGCTGAGTTTTCCTACGCCGATGCGACCCAGAGCTACGACCAGTTCCCCCTCTACGATCAGATCGACGATGACACCATCAACCAGTATCGCCGTAACATCCCCTTCTTCGATTACGGCGCTCCGCAGAATCTGGCGGGTGTTCCCCAGTACCGGCTGGCCCCACCGTTCATCTTTGGGCCTGACAACAAATATGATCCGCGAACGTATGCCATCCGTCGCGGCATCGGTGGTTGGGTAACAGGGCCCTCGGAACTGGTCAATGACCTCACCGCCTTCCGGGTCGGGGCCCGGCAGCGGTGGCAGACGAAGCGGGGGCCCTACGGTGACCGGCGAATCGTCGACTGGATAGTGTTTGACATCGATGGAGAGTTCTTCCCGACGACCAGCCAGAACTTTGGCCAGGTGCTCGGCCTCTGGCAGTACGATTTCCGCTGGCACATCGGTGACCGGACGACCATCCTGTCGACGGCCGACGTCGACTTCTTCACCGGTGGGCAGCAACTCTACACCGTTGGGGCACTGCTCAACCGCTCAGCCCGGGGCAGCGTCTACATGGGCTATCAGTCATTCGGTGGGCCGATTACTGCCAGCGTGCTCACTGGTTCGTACACCTATCGGATGAGCCCCAAGTGGGCCAGCTCGTTCGGCTCTTCGGTCGACCTCACTGGGCGGAACATCGGCCAGCGGTTCCAGCTGGTGCGGATCGGGGAGTCGTTCTTGATGAGCTTCGGCTTCAATGTCGACTTCAGCCGTCAAAACGTCGGCGTCACCTTCGCGATCGAGCCCCGGTTCCTTTCCGGCACCCAGTTTGCCGGTGGTGGCGGGTTGACCTCATCGGCTGCCGGGACATCGGCCCTTGGAGGCTCGCCAACCAACGTGCCGGTCGCGGGGGCCTACGGCTTGGAGTGAGCCGGTTGCCGGGCCAGCCACATGCCCCAGACCATGAAAATCGCGGCAAGCACAAGGTAAGCAGCTGCCAGGTCGAGCGGGCCACGGCCAGTCGCCTCGGCTGGCAGTTCGCCAACCGCCCAGGGCCAGAACAGCCGACCATCGGCGAATGGTGAGTGAATCAGACCGAACAGGGTGACCACCGCTGCGGTGCCGCACCAACCGGCTGCGGCCACCAGGCGACGGTCAATCAGGGCGGTCAGCAGGCCGGCCCACAACAGGCTGGTGAGAATGAAGCCGGAGGCCAGCAGCCGCAGGCTGAAGAGTTCGGCAGCGAGTCCAGCTGCAGGTTCAGCACCAGCAGCGAGTAGTTTGTCGGTCTGGATTACGACCAGTGCAGCGAGGGCCGGCACGCAGGCGAAGGCGACGGCCGGGTAATGCCGCTGCGGGGTGGCGTGAAAACTCTGGGCCGAAATCTCCAGGCCGATGAAGATCAGGATCGGCAGGATGGCGGGGCCAGGAATCAGTTCGTAAAGCAGCGCGAATGAGCCAGTCAGACCGGCGAGGCCGATGAAGACAGCCGTCGCCAGGGTGTAGGCGGCTCGTCCCCCCATCGCCTTGTAAGCGGGGTGGCCGATGTAGGGTGTCGATTGAATAACACCGCCGCAGAGCCCCGCCACCACTGTGGCGAGTCCTTCTACGGCGATGACACTACCGGTGGGAAACTCATCACCCGCCGCAGCTGCGCTTTCGGTGCAGTCGATCCCACCAACCACGGTGCCAAGTGCGAAAGGGATGACAATTGGCAGATACTTGATGGTCAGCGGCCAAGCACTGAGCCAATCAAACCGAAAGACCTCAAGCCAGCCTGTCGGCCAAAGTGCGGTCAGTGGATCAAACGAGTCCGCTGACGCATGCGGTTTGATCCAACCAGCCGCGTCGGCCAAAACGGCGATACCACCGCCAATCAGGAGGGCGGCGAGGGCCCCTGGAATCCTTCCCGGCAAGGGCAACCGGGCAGTCAGGGTCGCCAGCACGATGCCGAGTGAGACAAGTCCAACCAACGGCTGGCTGAGAACTTCGAGAAAAGGCAGGAAGCTGATCAGGGCCAAAGCAATCGCCGCCAGGCTTCCCAGCAGGGCAGCCCGTGGCACCAGCCGGCGGATGAGTGGGGCGAACGGTGCACAGGCAAGTTTAAAAACCCCACTGGCGACAATGCTGCACATGCCGATTTGCCAGGCCTGCCGGGCGGCGTCGGTCTGGCTGAGTCCGTCGCCAGCAGCCTCGGCAAAGGCCGGCCCCACCACGAAGAAAACCATCCCGAAGGTACTGGGAGTGTCGAGGCCCAGCGGCATGGCGGTGATGTCAGTTCGGCCGGTACGGGCCGCGAGCCGAAAGGCCATCCAGGTAAAGATGAGATCGCCGATAATCACGCCAATGGCGGTTCCGGGCACCAAGTGGGAGAGGGCAAATTCAAGCGGAAAGCCAAAAACCGTCGCCAGCAGCGACACCGTCAGCGTCAAGTCGGCCAGATTATCAAGCGAAAGGCCGAAGAATGCGTTGATATCTCCGGGCATCGACCAGCGATAGCAGCGTGGCGGCGGTGGGGGAGAGTCTGATGGCATGGCAGGTCGGGTGCTCCAGGGCGGTCGGGAGGCCGTCGCGAACCAGACATTCGCGAACTGATCCCGGTAGCGACTATACTCCTTCGGCGGGATGCGTTGCCTCCGGAATGCCGAAAGGAAGCAGCCCCCATCCCAATCCAATTCACTCGGTGGTTCCGGACGGATTCCGAAAAATTTGCGCGGCGGGCCGAACCCTCCCGCGGTGGCGAGCGTAACGATAATGGATATAGACCAGCCGCACCCGGCTTCTGGTACGGACCCACATGGGAATGGGCCGCGGCTGGAAGTCCGTACGGGCGGTACCCAGCCGAGCCCTCGCAATACGGTGGAACCGACCGATGAAGATTTACTGCAACGGTTCTGCTCGGCTGCAGACGGTCAGGCATATGAGGTGCTTGTCCGGCGTTATGAACAGGAACTCTTCAGTTATCTGCGGCGATACCTCGGTAGTGCCGAAATGGCCGAAGATGTCTTCCAGGCGACTTTTTTGCAGGTCTATCTCAAGCGGGAGCGATTTGAGCAGGGGCGGCGGTTCCGACCGTGGCTCTACACGATCGCGACGAATCAGGCCATCGATGCCCAGCGAAGGAATCGTCGGCATCGGATGGTCAGTCTCGACCAAAAGACGAGCGATGATGAGGTGGGCGGGCTGATGGAGATTGTCTCGGCGGACGGGCCGACAGCCATTGAGCAACTGGAGGATGAGGAGGCCAAGGAATGGGTGCGAACAGCGGTGGACAATCTGCCGGAGACGCTTCGAGCGGCATTGATTCTGGTCTATCACCAGGGCATGAAATATCGCGAGGCGGCGGATGTCCTCGGCATTCCGGTTGGTACCGTGAAGAGCCGGCTGCATGCGGCATTACTCAGACTCAATCAGGCCTGGTCGACGTCGGGTGGCGCGGAGGTGCGACCATGACAACGCCAAAGAGTCAATGCCCGTCCCCCATTCAATTCCGTGAAGAGCCCGCTGGTGGGGCCGGAGCATTCCGAAACAAGAGGGGCGGCTCATGCGTCACGATCTGATCGGCTATCTGCTCGATAGCCTTGAAGAAGACGAACGGCTGTCGATTGAGGCGGCGCGGAAAGACACCGAGGCGGCGGTGATCATCGACGAACAGTTGCAGCTGTTACGGCGGGTGATGAAGCCGCTGGAGCATGAACGGCAGATGTCGGCCGCCCCGGTCGGTCTTGCTGATCGTACGCTTGCCGCCGTGCGGCAGGCTGATGTTCCAGTGCTTACGCCGGCCGATGAGGCGGTTGTTCCGCTGCGGCCCCGGGTCTGGGTCGATCGGTTCATCATGGCGGCCGCTGCGGTGGCGGCGGTTGTCCTAGTGGCGCCACTGCTCTTTGAAGCGGTTCAAGATTCCCGCGCCCGGCGGGCCGAGCGGAATCTGCAGCGGTTGGGGACAGCACTCCAGGGATACGCCGATTCGCAGCGAGTCCTCCCCTCGCCGCCCAGCGAAGGGCCGCTGTCGCGGGCCGGGCTCTTTGCTCCCACACTGGTCTCTGCACAGCGAATCAAGCCCGACGATGGCCTGCTCGTCTACCCCGGCTCAGCGCTCGCACGTGAGGGTGGGTTCCGGATTCCCAGTCGAGAAGAAGTTGAGGCGACCGTCGGCAGCGAGGATTTTGATCGCATCATGGAACGGATGAGTGGTGACTACGGTTATACCCTCGGCCATCGTGATGCCGCTGGAGCCCTCCAGCCGATCCGTGACCTTCGCAGGGGGCATCATCCGCTGATGGCCGATGCACCTGATGCCACGGGCCAACGCAGCGGCAATCACCCGAAAGGGGCTCACCACATTCTCTATGAAGATGGGCAGGTGAAGACAATTTGGATCAAGGGTGACGACCTTGACCCGCTTCATCGCGACGACCATCTCTATCGCAACCATAACGGCAAGATTGCCGCCGGCACTGACGCCGAAGACGCAGTGATCGGTGACTCACACCACCAGCCGTAGCGAAAGGGTATCAACCCCGCTGCCTGTCCGGTCGCTTCCGCTCCCGGCTTCTTGGGGGCAATTCGTTTGATGAGGCGAGGGGGTGCCCGTGCCCTTGAGCGAGCTACGGCAGCAAGCGAAGCCTGGAGGGCGAAGCGCAGCGGACGTGCAGTGAACGAAGGCTTGGAGGGCCTGAGTGATCATCCAGCGAAAGGGCCTGGGCACCCCCGAGCCGGCTAGGAACGCGTGCGGCTGATCCCTGACAGGCTCTGGCCGTTAGCGGCCGACCAGTTCCCGAGCGGTGGCGGCCACGGCCTCAGCGGTGATGCCAAAGTGCTCGAAGAGCTGCTTGGCCGGGGCGGATGCGCCGAAGCCCTCCATGCCGATGAATCGGCCCCGCTCACCGAGCCAGCGTTCCCAGCCAAAGCCGCAGGCGGCTTCGCAGGCAACCCGGCTGGTGACGGCAGCCGGCAGGACCTGCTCGCGGTAGCTGGCGTCTTGGCTTGCGAAGAGATCCCAGCAGGGCAGGCTGACCACCCGGGCCTTGATGCCAGATGCCTCCAGCGTCTCGGCGGCGGCCAGGCAAAGATGCACCTCGCTGCCAGTGCCGATCAGAATACAGTCAGGGGTGCCGCCGGTGGCTTCCTTGAGGATGTAGCCACCGCGGGCAACTCCCTCGGCTCCACCGAGGGTGGTGCGATCAAGCGTCGGCAGGTTCTGCCGCGACAACACCATGACGGCTGGCCGATCGGTTCGCTTGAGAGCCACTCGGTAGGCTTCGGCAACCTCGTTTGCATCGGCTGGCCTGAAGACCGACAGGCCTGGTACCGCTCGGGCGCTGGCTAACTGTTCGATCGGCTGATGGGTGGGACCATCTTCGCCCAGGCCGATCGAGTCGTGGGTAAGCACATAGATCACTCCGAGGTCGCCGAGTGCAGAGAGCCGCAGCGATGGCTTGAGGTAGTCGAAGAAGACAAAAAAGGTGGCGGTATAAGGCCGCAGGCCGGAGAGGGCCATGCCGTTGGCAGCAGCGGCCATCGCATGCTCACGAATGCCAAAGTGAAAGTTCCGGCCCGCCGGGGTCGCAGGGCTAAAGTCACCGGCGTCTGGGATCAGTGTCATGGTCGAGGGGGCCAGATCGGCTGAACCGCCCAGGAACCAGGGGATCACGCCACTCAGAGACTGCAATACCTTGCCGGATGAAACCCGACTCGCGAGCCCCTTGGCGTCGGCGGGGAAACTTGGAATGGCCGCTTCCCAGTCCTTTGGCAGGCCTCCGGCAAGCAGGCAGTCAAGCTCAGAGATCGTCTCGGGGGCAGCTGCCTTGGCCGCCTTGTAGGCGTCCTGCCAGGTGGCTCGGGCGGTGGCACCGCGACTGCCGAGGGTGGCAGCAAAATGTTCTGGCACCTCAGCCGGTACATGAAAGTGATTGGTGGCTGACCAGCCATAGGCCTCTTTGGCGCCGCTGACTTCGTCCGGCCCCAGCGGCGCGCCGTGGGAGGAATGAGAACCGGCCTTTGTCGGTGCCCCATAGCCGATCACGCTTTTAACGATGATGAGTGTGGGCCGTTCGGTCTCTTCCTTGAAGCAGTTGAGTGCCCGGCCAATCGCTGCTGTGTCGTTGGCATCGGCAACCCGTTCAACTCGCCAACCCAGTCCCTCAAATCGGCGGCCGACATCTTCGCTGAAGGCCAGGCCCGTCTCGCCTTCGATGGTGATGGCATTGTCGTCGTAGACCCAACAGAGGTTTGCCAGTTTCAGGTGACCGGCCAGGGAGGCAGCCTCGCAGGCCACCCCTTCCATCAGGTCACCGTCACTGCACAGCACGTAAGTGTCATAGTCAAACAGATTCGATTTGGGCTGGTTGAAGCTGGCCCCCAGCCACCGCGAGGCGATCGCCATGCCAACGGAGTTGCCGCAGCCCTGTCCCAGCGGCCCAGTCGTTGTCTCGACGCCGACGGTGAGGTGGTGCTCAGGGTGGCCCGCACAGCGGCTGCCCAGTTGGCGGAACTGCTTGATGCAATCGAGACTGACCGCCGGCTGGTCGTTCCCGGTGTTGTCGGGGCCAGCCTGCCGGATGCCTGCCAGGTGGATCAGGCTGTAGAGCAGCATCGAGGCATGGCCGCAGGAGAGCACGAATCGGTCCCGATTGGGCCAGTGGGGGTCGAGTGGGTCGTAGCGAAGAAAATCCTTCCAGATCGTGTAGGCCACGGGGGCCAGCGCCATCGGCGTACCCGGGTGTCCACTTTTGGCCGCCTCAACCCCATCCATGGAGAGCGTCCGGATGGTGTCGATGGCAAGACGGTCGAGGTCGGGACTGACGGAGGCGACGGAACTGGACATGGGGGCCTTTCGAAGACTCTCTCTGGAAGGATCGCTGACCGCTGACTGTTTTCGGCCAGGGGGCTGGTGGTTGCCAGCCGCATGAAGATTCTGAGTGTAGCAGATGGCGGACGCCTGCTTACCGCTTGGTAAGGTGTCTGCGGTAGGCCTCGTCAAGCTGTTCGGGCGAGCGATCGCAGAGCTTCCAGAGCGAGTCAGGGCGGGCGGTGCCACGGTAGATCAGCCGGAGGTATTCAATGAATGCGTCACGAAACCGCGTCTCCTCGCCGTTGAGAAAGAAGTCGGCCATGCCGGAAATCTGGCTGTAGATCTGTGGCAGCCGGGGGTCGCGCTGGAGGTCGACCCGGCCGAGTTCACAGAGCTCTTGCAGTGGAATAAAAAAGCCATCCTCAAGCAGGCGTTCACGGGCGGCCGGCACCCTTCCCGCGTTGCGGCCCCCGAGGGTGAAACCAAAGCTCGTCGGCTCCAGGCTTTCCATGTAGCAGGCGACAGCCTCGAGGGCCCACATGCCACATTGTTCGCCCGCCAGACGGTTTGTCCACCTGCTCTCAGCGAACAACTGGTGGGTCGCTTCATGTTCAATGGTTTTGGCCGGGGGCTCATCGCCACGGAAAAACCAGGCTGTTTTGGTCGGTGTCCAGTAGATGCCCAGGGTCCGGGCAATGCGGGGCTCCAGTCGCTGCAGTTCGTCAACGTACTGCTGCTGATTCGCCAGCAAGACGGCAGCGAAGGAGGAGCTTGGTCGTGGCTTTCGGCTACCCGAAAGTCGTTGCTGAAGTTCTGCCGGCTCGACTGCAAAGCCACCGAACGCCTGTAGCCAGACCAGTCGAGTCTGCTCCAGTCGACCTGCCAGTTCCGCCGCTGCTGTCAGTCCCGCCGTCGAGCGGATTTCCCAATGGTCGGATGAAAATGTCAAAGCCTGCGAAAGTGGAAGAGGGCCGTTTGCATCAGCCTGCACTGCTTGAGCGGCGTGTCCCGGCTGCCGGCCCCTCGAAAGCCAGCCCTCGGTCGCTGAGTAGGTCTTGCCGCGGTCCAGGCGACGGGCAACATTTGGCCAGATCCATTGTCCGTCGCTTTCGACATACCCCAGGCCCGCCCGAGCCTGAGCGTGCTCAGGATTCTCCCGCAGAACCCGGGCGAGCAACCGCATTACCTCGGTTGCCGAAGCAGGTTTCTTAGAGCTGGATGGCCGCTCGAGTGCGGCGACTGCTTGGGCGAAGAGCCGGTCAGCCCGTTGCCGGCGGAGGCAGACAAAGCGTTGCCAGACGGGGGCAGCAGCAGCGGCCAGCCAAACAGGGGCCGACAGATCGTCAGCAATCGCAACAATGACCTGCCGATCGCAGGCGGCTGCTTCATCGGGCAGGGGCCAGTGCTCGATCAGGTGGGCCAGTTGTTCGCTTGTCCGGCGAGCATCGGCGATCAGCGGCGGGGCAGCCTGATGCCAGGGGTGTTTGAACGAAACGGCGGCCGTCGGTTCATCGGCCTCCGCATTCGGGCAGCCTTGGCGGTAGCCGACAACCATCAAGCAAAACAACAGTGCCAGCCAGCCGTTGAAAAACGCCATGGATGGCAATGCTGTTCGGTACACAAGATGCTCAGATGCTTGAGGAGCGGAATTGGCGTCAGACGATTCTCAAGCCCCCACCGGAGCCGTCGCCCGACCCCTTCGAAAGCCCCCAGCGCAAGTTGGGGGATGCTTCGGTCAATCCCCGGGCTCGCGCCCGGGGATTCCGAGGAACGTCCTCGCGCCGACAGAAGAAATTTGCAACTGCCGGGCCGAACAGGATCGCCATGGACGGCTTTTTCCTGAGGCACACTTTTGGAAAAAGGCCAGGGATGGCTTTTTCCAAATACACCTAGTCCTCTTTGTCGAAGGCGGCATCGAATTGACGATTGCTCGGGGCGAAGTCGAGGTTGTGCACAAATTCGCAGGCCTCGGCGGCACCATGCTCACGATCCATTCCGCAATCTTCCCATTCAACCGATAACGGGCCGACATAGCCGATTTCATTGAGGGCTCGGATGATCTCCTCAAAGTCGACGCCTCCACGGCCCGGCGAGCGGAAGTCCCAGCCTCGGCGGGGATCACCGAAGTTGAGGTGGCTGGTGAGGATGCCCGAACGGCCATTGAGCAGGACGACTGCATCTTTGATATGGACGTGATAGATCCGATCCCGAAAGCTGCGGATGAAGTCAACGGAACTGACACCCTGCCAATGCAGGTGGCTGGGGTCGAAGTTGAAGCCAAATTCTTCGCGATGGCCAAGGGCTTCAAGGGCTCGCTGGGCAGTCTCGATATCGAAGGCGATTTCAGTTGGATGAACCTCCAAGGCAAACCGCACGCCACATTCTGCGAAGACATCGAGGATCGGGTTCCAGCGGTCGGCGAACAGCTTGAAACCGTCCGCTATCATCGACTCAGGCACCGGCGGGAATGAATAAAGAAGGTGCCAAATGCTCGATCCCGTGAAGCCATTGACAACCGAGACACCGAGCTTTTGGGCAGCCCGAGCGGTCTGCTTGATCTCTTCGGCAGCCCGTTCGTTGACACCTGCCGGATCGCCATCTCCCCAGACTGCCGGAGGCAGGATTGCTTTGTGCCGTTCATCGATTCGGTCGCAGACAGCCTGTCCAACTAAGTGGCAGGAGATGGCATGAACGGAAAGCTCATGCTGCTCGAGCAAATCCCGTTTGGCCGCACAGTAGCTGGCATCAGTATTGGCCTTGTCGACCTCGAAATGATCGCCCCAGCAGGCCAGTTCGAGCCCTTGGTAGCCAAAGTCATGGGCCTTGCGGGCAAGGTCTTCCAAGGGCAGATCGGCCCATTGGCCGGTGAATAGCGTGACGGGACGACCCATCGTTGTAATCTCCTCTGAACAAAGAAACGTTGTGTTGGCGAAACGCGGTGAACGGTTTGGCAGCGATGGCTTCTAGAAGGTTCCAGGCCCGACGCTTTGCAAGAGTCTGGCAGATTCAGCTCGCGTTGCAAACTGGCCGTGATGAATGACCATTCAACCGTGTCATTGACGGATGACGCCCCGCAGCAGCCAGAGTCCCCAAAGGGTGATCAGGAGATTGCCGCCCCAGACGGCAATTGGTGGCAGATCGCCCGACTTAGCTTGGGAGACGCCAGCCATGAACACCGGGTAGTAGACCAGCAGGATCGGCAAAAAGCAGAGAAAGAAGCTGGTCAGGAAGTCAGCGTTCCGCATCCGGATGGCCATCGGCGCGCCGACCAGTACAAAGGCGACGCAACTGAAGCCATTCGCCCACCGCCGCCAGGGCTCCATTGCGATCCGGTAGAGCCGGCTCTGATTCCATTCGATTCGCGACCGTTCGGCGGCAGAATGAGGGGGCGTTGTCAGTGGCAGTTGCCCAGTCAGTAATGCCGTCGCCAGCCGGCCGGCAATCTGCTGCTCAAGGCGATCGATGTCGGCCTGATGTTCGGCACGGGCCGCCGGGAAATCGGCCATTGCGATCTCGGAGGGGCTGCGTTCAGTAAGGCCCCGTTTGTTGATCACATCAAGTGGAATCACCCGTTCAATGGTGTCGGGGAAGGCAACTTCAACATCACCAACCCGAACCGTGCCGTTGCGGCAAATCGCCGTCAGGCTGCCGGCCTTGGCATCGGTCTCAAGTTCGGCCTCCATCGCTGAGAGTGTGACAGCGGGGCTGCCGTCGGCGGGCTGGAAAGACATCGTTGGTCGAATCAGTCGTCGGTCCTCCACTCCTTTGACATTGATCGCCAGTTGCTGCGTGCTATACGACCGCTGCTGCTGCAGACGGCTGTAGATAATCTCCTCGAGGCTGCGGACAACAACGTCGCGGACGCCGTCTCGGCCCCAGGAAACGGCGATATCGTTGAGCCAAACGCAGGCAAAACTCACCGCGATGGCCAGTCCCGCCACCGGCCAGATAACTGAAAGCGGGGTAATGCCCGCCGCTTTGAGCGCAACAATTTCGTTGCTGCTGGAGAGTCGCCCAAAGACACTGGCAACTGCGAATAACATGGTGCCGGGCACCGCAAATCGCATGGCGTCAGGCAGGACGTACGGCACCATTGCCAGGATTTGCAGCAATCCGAGGCCCTGCTGCTGGGCTTCTTTGGCAAGGCCGATGACAAGCATGAACAGCGTCAATGCCGTCAGTGCCACCAGGAATACCTGGAGCATCTCCGACAGAACGTAACGGGTGATGATTTTCATGGGCCGCACTCCATCGCTGGCCTGATTCCACACCGCAGACCGTCAGGAGGTCTCAAGCGGTTTCGACTCGGCCTCGGTATCCTCGCCGCGGCCGGACTCGATAAATGCGGTGAAAATCTTAAAGCCTTCGGCGGCCTCCCGGGTCGCCGCTGGAAAGTCGCCGGCTCTGACCAGATCGCGGCAGCGACCCGCCACAGCCTCGAGGCGGTCGGCATCCGCATGCCCGGCCTGCCTGACCTCATCGGCGGCTTCCGCAAGCGAAGTGAGAATGCCAGAGAATTGTTCGGCAGTGGGTGTGGCGTCGTATGTCCGGTACGGTCCCTTGCCAAGCTGTTTGCCTGGCGCAAGAACCCGCGCCCGCCTATCCGGCCGCATCATCAGGCCGCTAAACGAGCCGGCAAGGCAGCCAAGGGCAAGGCCGATACAGACGAGGCTACCGATTTTGGAAAGCAACTGAACCAGCGGAGAGCCATCTTTGACCAGGTCGCTCGAGGGATTAATGAGAAGTGCGGTGAACAGGCAGGTGGCGGCGACGCCCAGCAGAATCCATGGGAGGTTTCGTGCTACTGCAGAACTCCCGTCATCGTCCATTGGCCAGGCGACGTCGCGGCGAGAATATTGGGAGACTTCCTCAGGGCCGGCCGTGGCCACGATAACCGTCGTGTTGTCTGGAGCGCCGCGGATGAGCGCGAGGCCGACGAGGGCGGCGGTGGCTTCCTCGGACGTGAGTGCTGTAACCAGCATCGCGATTTCTTCATCCCGAAGGCTGCCGGAAAGCCCATCGCTGCAGAGGATGAACTGGTCACCCAATTCGATCGGAAACGGGCCCTCCAGATCGACTTCAACATCATCGTGCGGACCCATTGACCGGGTGATGATGTTCTTGGGAACGCCAGTTGGGCCCTCGTCAGCCTTCGGACCTGAAGCCGCAGCAATTTCCCACGCCAGTGAATGGTCGCGAGAAAGTTGTTCGATGCGGCCACTACGGATGCGGTAGATGCGACTGTCGCCCACATGACCAACCAATGCCCCCCGCGGCAGCAGCACAAGGACAGAGCAGGTTGTTCCCATGCCCCGGAACGCCGGATCCTGCTCTCCCTGACGGTAGATTTCACGGTTGGTCTGCTGCAGGCTTCTGCTGAGTGCCAGTGGCGGCGACCGTTGAGAGTCCAACACGGCATAGAGTTCTGGAACCCGGGTAGCAGCGATCCGACTGGCTTCCTCGCCGCCGAGATGGGCCCCCATTCCGTCTGCGACCATCAGCAGCCAGCCTCGGTTGCGAAACTCCGCGGCTGAATGGACCGCGACCACGGCGGCTGAGTCCTGATTGTTCGACCGCTTCCGGCCGACATCGGATCGCTGGTGATAGTGAAGCGTGTTTCCTTTTCCCACTAGTTGCCTCGTCGGGTATTACTCATCCCTCTGCAGCCCACCTCAATCGACCAGCAGAATTGCCGGCAAGCTAAGTAATGTAGCAGGATTGGGATAAGGTCGCCTCCATTGAAAATGGCTAATTCAGGCGTCGTGCCGCAGGTTGCTCTGGTGACGGCGAGGCCGAACCCGGTAATTTCTCGACATGATGATCCGTTGTCTAAGATGCTCGTGGCTCGGAACTCTCGGCGGTTCTGCCGCCGTGGGGAATCGCCGGCATCCTCGAAGCGGTCTGTTTCTGGTGCTAAGCATAGGGGTGCTGGTGGTCGCCGCAGCCGGGTGTGTTCAACGCCGGATGACGATCCGCAGCAACCCGCCCGGGGCCCTTGTTTATGTCGATGACTACCAGATTGGCACCACGCCCGTATCGACTGATTTTGTCTATTACGGCACCCGCAAGATCAGGCTGGTGAAGGACGGGTTTGAAACGCTGACGGTGCGGCAACCGTTTCCCATTCCATGGTACGAGGTCTTTCCGCTCGACTTTGTCACAGAGAATCTCTGGCCCTGGGAGATTCGCGACGAACGCGTGGTCGATCTGGCAATGGTGCCAGCGGGCAGCGTGCCGGCTGAGTCGGTGGTCAGCCGGGCGGAACTGGCGCGGCGATCTGCCGGGAGTGGGCCACCAGTTGCGGTGCAGCCGGTCACGGTTCCGCCACCCGCGGCCATCCCGCCTCCAAACACACCAACTCCGTTGCTACCTCCCGCGGCACCACCCCTGCAACCAGCAACTCCGCAACCGCTGCCACCGCCCGCCGTGGGTCCGAGTTTTCCTGCCGCTGGCTAGCTTCACGGAAAACGCCGCCATCGTGTCGGCATTTCCTTAGCGGGCCTCCGCCCGCCGGTGCTCCTTGGCGGCATCCTGCCGCCGGGTGGCAGTGAGGCTGGGTGATGGGGCGGCGTGCTGCGTATCCGGTCGCTTCCGCTCCTGGCTTCGTGTTGCTGGGAGGATTCGATTTGGAAGCCGCCAGGCGGAAGCCGGTGGACAGAAGTGCTCGTTGGGGTGGCCTCCAGCGTGCTGCGTGTCCGGTCGCTTCCGCTCCTGGCTTCGTGTTGCTGGGAGGATTCGATTTGGAAGCCGCCAGGCGGAAGCCGGCGGACAGAAG
>Ga0114919_10001160_pt1 | contig 21218 bp, 18 predicted proteins | sample BlataG_FD_88682 | JGI IMG/M metagenome (GOLD analysis project Ga0114919, IMG submission 88682) | Deep subsurface microbial communities from Black Sea to uncover new lineages of life (NeLLi) - Black_00105 metaG | ecosystem: Environmental > Aquatic > Marine > Oceanic > Sediment | place: Atlantic... | reverse complement strand
TTATGGGCGGCTTCCATCTGGAGTGGGCATCCCGTGGCAAGATAGAAAAAATCATTTCGTTTTTTAAGCAGTTGGGCGTGCGATATGCAGGCCCGTGTCACTGTACCGGCGAGAAAGCAAGGAGCTTGTTCGAGAAACATTTTGCTAAGAATTACATAGGTGTCGGCGCAGGAAGGATAATAACTATGGCTGATTTGCAATAAAGATTGTATATTGTGCTGATATGACTGAAGGAGGCATTGATAATATGCAGGTGGGAGATATTAAAGAAACTGAGCAAGTCGATGATGAGTTTATTCCGGCTGATGCCTGGTCGGTCTGCTTCAAATGTCTTAAGCCGTGCCATCCGCTGCAGTACTACTGCGATAGTTGCGATTCAAACGAGGTTATTAATCCTTTGGCATCCTATATGCCATTCGTACGTATTCGTTTCAGGTGCGGATTCTGCGGAGACATGTGGCGGAAAGTATTGTATGATAAAGAAGCTTCTATCATATTGTGGTCACTCTGTTTATTTCTGACTTTTGTTTTTGCCCCCGTATTGATAATCGTAGATCTGCCATTATTTTTCATAGGTAAGATTGAAAATCCCAAGCTGCAAAGAACAGTAGAGACAGTGTTTTACATCCTTTTGGCAGCGCTATTGGTAATTTTCTTTACGCTGTGTTGCCTGTCGCATTGAGCCGGTTTCGTTTTCACGGGCGTATAAACGCTTTTTGGTTGTGCGAGGTTTCGCAGGATTGGGACATACCGAATGCAAAGAAGACGTACAGCATAAAAGAATTTGTATCCCCACCCATTGTTTGCTTGACAAATTATGTCAAATAGCCGATAATAAAAATAATGAGAGTATTCGAGCACAGATACAGGGAGACAAGATAATGCGTTTGGTCGTGAAAAAAGGGGGCCAGAGTGTCGGGCAGTTTCGATTCAGCGAAGGGCCTATTTATATCGGCAGACACACCAACAGCCAGGTTTTCCTGCCTGAAAGGACGGTGTCACGACAGCACTCCGTAATCTTCGCAACGGAGCATGGGAAATGGATGGCCGAGGACCTGGATTCGGGGAACGGAACGTATCTGAACGAGGAGGAAATCCACAAGGCTGAGATTAAGAGCGGTGATTGCCTTCGTATAGCTGATTTCACTCTCGAAATCTATCTCGAAGACGAAACCAAGACTGATAAACCGACACATTTGGAAGATACGCTCACAGATGTTTCTCGTGGGCCGCAGATTATAGTTCGAAAGCCGGATGCCGAACACGCCCCCGAGATTAAACTGCCGGCCAAGAGGGTGAAGGATTTTATGCAGGCGGTCGAGGCAATCTGCAAAGCGAACGGACCAGATGAGCTGCTTCAGGCCTTATTGAGTGTTATGCTAAAACAGTTCAGTGCATCTCATGCCTGGTGCGCTTTAAGAAATCAGCCTACCGGTGCGATGACCAGTCACGCAGGCAAAAGCCAAGACGGCCGAGCAGTTCAACTAAGCGACATAAAACTTCATGACAAGATCACTCAGGCGGTTGACAAAGGCCAGTTTTTACTCCTGCCGCAAGTTTCGGCCCAGACGGGAGAGGCGGAGATACGGTCGGCAATGATAGCTCCTATTATGGACCCAACCGGCTGCTTCGGTGCACTGTATGTCGATAACGCTGCCGACCACGAGCAGTACTGTCTGAGCGATTTGGACTACCTGATGCTGCTGGCAATCAACACAGCCGCTATACTGGAAAACTTCTGAGCTCAACGAGTCATAACCACCAAGTCCGGATATGTTGGGGCGTTGCTCAGTTATTGTCTTTTATATTTTCCGATTAACTGGCCCTGGCCAAGAGTGTGTCCTTCCATAGCCTTGAGCAAATCGCTTTTGCCGGCACCGGGTGCCAATTCAAGCTCCGTATCGAGCGCATAAATCTTAAAGAAGTATCTGTGCGTGCCGCTCGGTGGACAGGGGCCGCCATAGCCGATTCTGCCAAAGTCACTGATGCCTTGTCTGGCTCCATTGGGCAGCGTTTCGTCGGGCGGGATGTTCTCGGCCAGCTCTTTGGTATCAGCCGGCAGGCCGAATATGACCCAGTGTACCCAGGTGCCCATCGGCGCATCAGGGTCATCGGATATGAGAGCGATGCTCTTTGTGGCTTCGGGGACACCTTCCCACTGCAAGGGCGGTGAAATATCTGCGCCATCGCAGGTGTACTTAGGTGGAATTAAACCTTCGTTTTCAAAAGCCGAACTTGTTATTTTGATGTCCATTTTTTGCATCCTTTTGCTTTTTAGTTGTCCTTGCGAGACATAGCTTTTCTCCATAATTTTTAATTACGGTTTCTTTTATTATTTTCAGTCGGAGCTCAAATTCATTTAGCGGTCCACCGGCGATAAAGTTTTTCGATTTGCTCTGTTTCGACTTTGCCATCCCATAAGGCCACGGCATATCGCAAGATAAGTGGTTTATCCGGCACCACTTCCAGCGGCTCCTTGTGCAGATTCAATGTTGCGGACAGATATGCGAAGGGCTTGGTCATTGTAAACCACGTGGCCGGATGGCGGAGGTTTTGCGGATGGTCGAACATTGCGACAGTAACGGGTTTGCCGTTCGCCTTGGCAGTGTAGGCACACCATTTTGCCCGGACAAGCCGTTCGTCACCGCGGAAGACCGTGCCCGGCTTGTTATCGGCGTTGATAAACCGACCGCCTGTATCCATTGATGTGACAAAACGCATTCCGAGGCCGTGGTAATGGGAGCCGGTAAGGGTGGCTGATTCCTTTCCCTCCGGCAGCTCGAATTTAGACTGCCAGGTCAAAAGCGTGGCGCCGATGTCGGTCCCCTGGCGGACTTGGATTGTGCGGAGCTCCTTGAGTAATAACTGCTTGCCGCCGGGCTTGGTCCAGTCGATGTTTTCCGCGAAAGTGGCCTGACGCATTTCGCCGCGTTTGCCATTTACGATATCTGTTTTCGTGTCGGTTTTTACGTCGGGGAAGGACTGGTGTATCTGTTTACCAGCGGCTTGTGTTTCTTCCCAGAAATTGACGCCATCTACTTTGACCGCGTACATGAGGGCGTGATGATGCAGGTGGTCGGCAGGGGCATCCCGCAGGATATTGACGCCGGCCGGCGAGAACAGTTCCTGTACGCAGGGCTTAAAAGGTACATTTGCATAACGGTAGCGCAGCAGGATATGGTCACCTGCGGACACAGTGACAAAAGGCTCATCGGTTTTGACCTGTATGGTATTCCGGGCAAATAACTTGTTTGGTGAAGTAAGCAGTAATAAGCCGATGATTGCCATTACACTATTGGTTACGATTCGGTAGATTGTTCTTTTCGTGTTCACCATAACTCTCCTTTCATAATCAGCACAAATCTTTACTTCGTTACAACGATATACAGCGTCGAAATCTATTTTTTGTGTTAAGCTTTCAAGCCGGTCAGGTTCAGCTCCACTTTTCGGTTTTCTTTAATCATTTGTTCCCAGGTTAGCATCGTATTTCTTTTAACTGCTTCACGTCCCAATATGGTGGCCAGGGCGCTGTCTACGCTGGGAGCTACAGTGGGATTGTCGTAAACGCCGTTGACAATGCTCTTATGAAACGTATCAAGGTTTTTGGATATGCCATCGTTATAAAGGTTTGTGACTTCACCTCCGCGGTAGCCGCCTCTATTGCCGCGTACCCAGACTTTGCCGGCGTAGTTGGTTTCCATATAGCCATCCTGTCCGAAGGCAAAACAATTACATTGGAAGCCATGAGTATTCCTGATGTGCTCCCCACGGTGATTTAGTATCAATCCATTTTCGAAGCGATAAGTGACGGAGTAAACATCGGCGCTGTCACCGTGTGACTCGCGTCTTGCGGTCCGTGAGCTGCCTGTGGCACTTGTCGGGTGCGCCGAAGCAATCCATAAGGCAACATCGACGGCGTGGATGCCGGCTGCTACCAACTGTCCGCCTCCGATGTCGATATCATTGACCCAAATTAATCTTTGCAATCTGCTTTCGATTGTTTTTGTCTTAGGTGGGTCGGGGAAGCCGTCATCGGTATAGAAAGAACTTAACATAGCCAGGCCGCCGATGAGTCCGTTATGAACACGCCTGATGGCTTCGATAAAGAAAGGGTCGGTGCGCGTCTGAAAATCAGCGAGGAAGACCGTCTTGTTGTTTGTGGCCTTTTTGCCTGACGCCGCGATGGACAGGGAGCCGGGTACATCCACCGCGACCGGCTTGGCGACGTACACGTGACAGCCGGCATTGACAGCAGCAGCGGCGTGGTCGGGGAAGAAGCAGGGCGGCGTTTCGAGAAATACCGCGTCAACTTTGCTGTCGATGAGCTTTTTGTAGCCGGAAAGGCCTGAAAACCGGCGATTGGATTCGATGTTGAAACGGTCGCCAATCTGTTGGGCGACCTGCGGGAAATAATCGGCTACCGAAACAATCTGGTACGCTTCGTGCTTGTTGAGCATCCCTGCAATCAATCTGCCTCGGCCGCCAAGTCCGATGCAGCCTACAGTCACGCGGGAATTAGCTTTGGTGCCGCGAACGAGTGAAGGCTTGACAATGGTGAAAGATACTGCCGCAGCTGCGGTGTTCGTAATAAACTTTCGACGTGTGAGTGTGTTATTCGGTTTTGTGCGATTGTCCTTGTGCTCTTTCATATCACAGTTTCCTTAATCAGTCGGAAGGCCATTTATGATTTTGGATAGATACCATTTATCCGCCCGTAAGTTCAAAAAAGAGTCTTTAAGTACTCGAACATATCGGGCAGCCTATCCAGTGTTAAAAACAGTATAGACAAAACCGCGATGAGCCACATAGCCGGCTTGATATCTCTCGCTCTGCCCGATGCCACTTTTATGAGGACAAACGAGATAAAGCCAAAAGCTAATCCCGTGCTTATGCTGTAGCTCAAGGCTATCATTACCATAATAATAAATGCAGGGAAAGCCTCTCCGATGTTCATGAAATCTATTTTCTTAACTTCTTTCATCATAAACAATCCGACCATAATAAGCGCCGGCGCCGCCGCATAATCCGGCACGATTTTCACAATGGAGACGAACAATAACGACAGCAGAAATAAAATTCCGGTAACTATCGAAGCCAGGCCCGACCGTCCGCCCTGTTCGATACCTGCGGCCGATTCGATATAGGAAGTGGTGGTCGATGTACCCAATAGGGCGCCTATCATAGTTGCTATGGCGTCGATTCCCAATAACCTGTCCAGCCCCTTTATTTTGTTGTTTTCATCAACCATATTTGCCTGGTGACAGCAGGCCGCCAACGTTCCGACGCTGTCAAACATGTCCATAAACATCAAAGTAAAAATGCTTCCAAAGAAACTCCATTTCAAAGCGCCAAGGACATTCAATTGAAAAGAAACGGCTTTCATATTCAGGTGCAATGTGATAACTTTTTGCGGCAGTGTGGTTTTTTCGTCGAATATGACAGCCAAAGCGGTTGCAGCGAGAATTCCGACGACAAGGCCGCCGCTTATTTTTTTCATTTCAAAAAAGAGCATTATTAGCAGTCCCAAAAGCCCTATGAGAACCGTTGTCGTTATAGGGCCGGCTTTTACAAGTGTGTGCTCATCGCCGACAACTATTCCCAGTTTAACCAGACCTATGAAGGTGATAAACAGTCCGATACCGACGGCGATTGCTGAAATAAGAGAAGGCGGTATCGCTTCGACAATCTTTTTTCTCAGCCCCAATAGAGTCAATATCAAGAACAAGAATCCGGAGAGAAATACCACGCCCAAGGCCGTCTTCCAGTCCATTTTCCCGGAAACAACCAGGTAGGCAAAAAAGGCATTAAGACCCATCCCCGGCGCCATCGCTATGGGGGCATTGGCAAATACCCCTACGATGAGAGTGGCCAGGGCGGTAACCATGCAGGTAACAGCTATCAACGCCTCTTTGTCCATTCCTGCATCACTTAGAATGGCTGGATTGACGAAAATAATGTACGCCATCGTAAGAAACGTCGTGATGCCAGCCACGAATTCGATTCTGACGCTTGTTCGTTTTTCTTTGAGCTGAAAAAAATCGCTGACCATTTTGAACCCTTAGCACTTTTGTCCTTATCCCTTTTCTATGATGTCGGTGCCAGAGACGCAGATATACGCATCGCTTGTGCGCTCAAAAGCACGCACATAATAGGTTTAGATTATCGACGCTTTGTACATTTTTCAATAGAAACTCGCCGTCGCCGGGAAAGACCGAGCTGCATGAGCTGCATAAGAGAATAAAGTGATATGTAAAAGATTAGTGTGAGTTCGGTATGTTTCATGACGCGAGCTTACCTTGTTACCCTCGTTAGAAGTCCCGACCGAATCTCCGGCACTTCCCAAATGATTTACTTCTAACGGGATTAGTCCGAGTTAGTTCTATTTTTGGCCTGCTGTGATGGGCCGGTCCAACCCAGCCTTTTGAACCGTCCCCATTCTCCCCAACACATAGCTGTTACGTTCACGGCATAATGCCCTTGCCTGAAAATGTCTTGCATTAACAACCACTTTTCATCCAACAGCAACCGAGCTTCCTCACTGGCCTTAGCGGTCAATCGCCTCTGTTTGGCCAACCGCAGTATTCGATAGACCTTCGCTTGATTTTCGGTAAAGAGCAGACCAAGACGCAAAAATAGGATACGGCCCTGAATCGTCAAATCTTGGCCCACTATTGTTTTAGCCTTATCAAGCATACCTTTCAACTCCGCAATCACTTCCTGCTCGAATGGCTCAGTGACGTCGATGTTTCTGGTTTCCTCACCTTTCTTAGCGGCAGTTTTATTGGTCAATTGCTCAATACGCAGAAAGTATCGTTTAATCACTTCAGAGGCGTCACCAAATCCCGTCCGGCAATAATCGTCAATCACTTCATCAACATTCAGAACAGGATTCCAGTGTAATTTGGCCAGCACATAATAATTAAGTCCCTGTGTTGCCCAATGATGCATACACGAGTCGAAATCAGTGGCCACGCACTTGTTTCGGGTAATATGTCTAAAGTCTTGAGACAACTTATGGACATATATTCCTAACGTTCCTTCGTGCCTGCCCCATAGAAGCGAATTTGGCCGCCAGTAAATCATACTTGAAGCGTCGGCCCAGGCGTCCCAGTCGGCCATGCCCTGGCGGCGCGTTTCGTCATTGGCGTAATGGGCGGTATTGTGGACGAAGCGTATCACAATTTTTGGGTGGAGCTTATGTCTCAGAGGTGGGGAGCGGTAAATGCTATATGCCTGGCCTGTAAACAAGACGTCGGGGTGTACCTTTGCAACTTTGGAGGCAATGGCATTGTAAAAATAAATCATGCGGTCGGTGAGGGAGACATAATCGAATCGACGGGTGCGTTCGGTCTTGTGGTCATAAGTCCATACCTGGGTTGGCCGGCCTTGTGGTGGGTCTAACTCTTTGCAGGCCGGGCACATGCAGAAGCCCGCTTTGCCGCCGCCATCCTGTGTCATCAGGGAGATGCTCTTTTGCCCGGGATTGCGGGTGAGCTCTTTTATTTTTTCCTGAGCGATTGCCTCGATAAGTGCGGCGTTGGATTTGCAGAGTCTTGGCCTTTCCCAGGTTGGGTGAAAATAACGTGAACCATCTGACTGCATTGCGAACCATTCAGGATGTTCGCGCAGAAACTTGTCCCAGGTTTTGGGCGGCAGGATTGTGCCGTCGCCGGTCCGAAGTCCCAGCGTACCGCCCATTCGATGCCAGGACATCCAATCGGAGCCGGCCGATTGTGTGGCAGAAGCTATTTTGCGAGCCTGCAGGAAATCTTGCTTTTTGAATCCGAGGCGGTCCAGACCTTGCTGGATACGGTCGCTGTATCCGCTCCAGCGGATTCTGCGCTGCGTCAGCATTGGTGTAAAGCGAATGTTGATTGGTTCAATGGTGATTGTGCGGCGTTTTGGCAGGACTTTGCCGCTTTCTCCAGGCCAGAGGTAGCGGCAGCCGAGGACGTCCTCAAGAAATGTCGTGATGGCATATCTGGTACCGGAAGGGTCGGATGGGGTGTTATCATCAGGGCCAAGAAGGATGAGTGTGTTGCCTGCGGTGCGAATCAAGATGCCGCCCGGGCCAAGGCCTTTGCTGGTTGTGCCGAGTTTTCCGGCCAGCTCGCCCTCGCCGACGAGAACAAATGTCTCGGTCGTGTTTTTGTGGCTGCCAAGTTTAATGCGGCCATCAACGACTTTCACATGTCCGAGGCTGCTTTCCTTGAGGACTTTCAAACGGGCGCCAGACATCTGGTGCAGATGGTCGTTGAGGATTTTTGCCCCTTCGGTTGCTGCGCGGGAAGGCTCTGTTGGCAGCACAATAACTGCTTTCGGCTGACCGTCTGAGACGAGAGTCAGGGCTGCTTTTGCGGCGTTTGCACGTGCGAGCGGGACAAGCGCCAAAAAGGTTGTCAGTGCGATTATTTTGCCTATCATTTTGTTTCTGTTTGTCATTTCATTTTAGAACCGGCAATGTTGCCGTTAGTATTTTTGCTCGTTGCCTCTTAAACCGACCGTGGACAAGTCAATGGGTTTAAATCCCACTTCGAAGGCGGGCGAATTTGTGTCCAAGAAATAAACATCGTTTGCGGCATCCAGAAATAATGGGTCGTCGACAACCGAATGAATATCGAGGTCGGCCTCCTGCCATTTTTCCCAGGTATCAATGCCCGGCATCCCCTGGATGACCGCGTCACGGCATATACACTCGCCGGGACAGAAGAAGATATTGTAGTCCGATTCTACCGGGACCGACCTTGTGCCACTTATTCTGAAAAGAGATGCAGCAGGTTCTGAAAAATAGATGATGTTGCGCAGGAACTTTATGTTCTCATGGCGCATGTTCCTGGGATTTTGATAATTTATCTGGGTTCTCTTGCCGTCTATGAAGATGTTATTTTCGAGGGTAATGTTTCTGTTTTTGTACCACACGTGAACTGATTCGGTCGTTCTATATACGAGGTTGTTTTCGACCGTGGTATTTCTGGTTTCACAGCCGAGATATATTCCCCAGCCGGGACAGCGACCCTGGCAATAGACATCGTGAATGAGGTTATTTCTTATGGTTATGTCGGAGTCGCGGACGAAGATGCCGGCGTTGTCGTCGAGTATCTGGGAGCAGTTATATATTTCGTTGTATTCGATAACAAGCCCTTGTTCCTGGTTTCTTCGGCCTAAGGGTTGAGTTTTGGTAGACCAGTGACGCGTATATATACCGGAATGGGGCATGTCGTGAATGAGGTTGTGTGAGATTGTGCCTCCGCCATCGTCAATGTTGATTCCGACGGCACTGTGATAGACTATTCCACAATGGTGTATGTGATTGTAGGAAATTATGTTGTGTTCGGTGCTGAAATTGCGAGTTATGATGCCGCCGCTTCCGACATCGGAAATTTCATTGCCGACAATTCGGTTGCCATAGCCGTTTACTTCAATGGCGTAGGTGCCGACGTTTTTTACGAGATTGTCCTTGAACGTACAATAACGAACACCATCGAGCGTTATGGCTGACGGTTCGACGATGTCACCAACGTCGCCGCAATCGGGATAACCTTTTTCGGGCAGTATCCAGTCGGCGTCAGAAAATGTTAGGCCGGTGATATTAATGTATTGAACATGCTCGTTTTTTTTGGCGTTGCCTTGAAACCTCATAAGCTGATTCAAAAAAGGCGCTATGACTTCCAAATCCTCCATTTTCTTAGTAGGCCAATAGTACAGCTTCCCTTTATGCCTGTCCAAAAACCATTCGCAGGGCTCATCCAGGCCTTCAAGGACGTTCTCTATGTAGTATTGATTGAGTGTGGCGCCTGACCAGTTGATAGGATGTCGGGCTTTTGCGTCAACGAACCTTACGATTCTTTGCTGCCGGTCTAATTCGGAAACGAGAAGCCGGGATTCGTTCCAGGAGTGGCAGACTATGACTTCGGCCACATTGAGATTTTGCCATTTTTTGAAATTGCCTTCTTTATATTTAAAGGCAATTCTGTCTATTGGCTTTTCCATTTTGTAAAAGCCGGTGTTTGGAATGCGGGAGCGGCGTTGTCTTTTTCCGTCAACAAAGAGTTGTCTGAAAGTCCACTTGTCATCTTTTACCTGCTTGACGGTGCAGACGAGGATTTTGTCCTTGTAATTTTTCCAGGGCCCGGCGATTTTTCTTCCGCCGCTAACGATGGGCTTTTCGCCGGGATAGGCAGTATACGTGATTGGGCAGCTCTTTGTGCCGCTGTCCTGTGGGGTAAAAATAAGTGTGTCGCCAAGGAAATACGTTCCACCTCGTATCATAATAGTTACGGGCCTGGTGATAGAGCGTTTTGCCTTAAGCAGGCGTACTGCGTCTCTGGCTCTTGCGATAGTTGCAAAAGGGCCATCGGTCTTTTGCCTGTTCGGTGCCGGTAATTTGCCCGACCAGGAGTTGTTTCCGTTTGTTGCAACGAAGAAAGTGGCTTTGGGATTTTTGTTTGATTGAGCTTTTGTGGGTGTACTGATAATTAACGTCAATAGTGCTATAATTGTGAGTCTCTTACAAAGCATGTTTTTCCTTTCCAAATTAAATTTCCTTGTGACAGAGGATATGATTTGCAAAGCTTGATTTTGCTTATTCCTGTCATTTGTATCCAATAAACAACTGCGGGCGGGAGGAATCGAACCTCCACGGGCTAAAAAACGCACCAGGGCCTGAATCCGGTCGTAACACCCGCATATAATTTTTTGACATTGTCACTGGGAAGTACGGGCGGTTCGCGAACCGCCCCTACCGAAACCATTAGAAGCTAACATATCTCGGAGCAGAATTCCAATGTATTTTCATCGGAATTGCTTTGACCTGCCCAGAGTGCGGTTAGGGCAGCAGGAGAAACCCCGCACTTATTTTGAGAACTAATTATGCAGCCATTTTGATATTATTTTGGTAGATGCGTATATTATAACCCAAAATAGGTGCCGGGGCAGGGAGATGTTAAAGGAGTTATCCGGGAGGTGGGAGCAGGACTCGGATGTCAATGTTTGTTGATGTGGTACCTGGCGGTTGTTATCTTGTTCTTGATTCCTGGCGGATGTTATTGTAATCTACATTGGCTCATACAGGTTACTCAGGTTGAAAGGAGTTTTTATGAAGAATGTGTCACTTATAGTCTTAGCTCTCTGTCTTTTGGGCTGCACCTACGCTGACAGACTACCGGAATCAAAGAGCCCGGTCAAAGTGTTTCTGCTTGCGGGCCAATCAAATATGGAAGGCCAGGGTGTTGTTTCTATGGACCATCCGCGGTACTACAACGGCGGCAAGGGAAACCTTGTCAATACTATGAAAGATCCGAAAAAGGCCCACCTATATAAGCACCTTAAAAACGAAAAAGGCGAATGGGTTGTTCGTGATGATGTCAAGATAACGTTTAGAAACCGAAGCGGTGGACTTACTATCGGATACACAGGTTATGGCGGCACAAGCCATATTGGCCCTGAGCTACAGTTCGGTCATGTCGTGGGCGATTATTACGCCGGGCCGGTGCTGCTCATAAAGACCGCGTGGGGCGGCAAGAGTCTCTTTAAGGATTTCCGGCCGCCCAGCTCAGGGGGGACGGTTGGGCAGTTTTACGAGCTGATGCTGGAAGATATTCATAAGGCCCTCGATAACATGGAAAAGAATTTTCCTGACCTGGCCGGCCGGGGGTATGAGATTGCGGGCTTTGTCTGGATGCAGGGCTGGAACGATATGTGCGATGCCAAGGCAATACCGGAATATGACAAGAATCTAATCAACCTGGTGAAAGACTTACGTAAAGAATTCAAGTCGCCTAATCTGCCCGTTGTTATTGGTGAGCTCGGCAATGGAGGGCCTAAGGCCGGCGGCAATATGGCGGCTTTTAGAAAGGCCCAGAAGAAGGGCGCCGAACAGATCGAGAACGCTGCCTTTGTCATTACCCACGACTTCTGGCGCGAGCCTCAGCAGTCACCTAATGTAAATCATGGCCACCACTGGTGTGGCAATGCGGAGAGTTATTTTCTCATCGGTGATGCCCTTGGTAAGAGTATCATAAAGGTTATCAAGGGGAAGGATTCGGACAAGATGAATTAATCTTTCTCAAGTTAGGCCAAAGATTTGTGGAGCTGGAGATGGCGTAGTGAGGTAGTCCGTCACAGGGTCAGCAGGGAGATTCCCGACAATTTTGGCTGTGGAAAAGGCTAAAATCGAAGGTCCTGCCGTTTTTCTCAGGCATTTATCAAAGATTTTCGTCAGGACAACTAAATGTATTTTGAGTTAAATTAAATGTTGACGCAACAGGCCGATGTGTATAGAATCCTGCGGTTGAAGATTTGCTGGACGATAGGGAAACCGCCGGAGCTAATCAAAAAATATGTTCGCTTTTTTAAAAAAAAAGTCCAGGATTCATCAGGCAACATCGGTTGTAGTCTTTGCCTTCTATCTGATTGTAATCTTCACAATTGAACTATTTCACAATGAAGGCTGTGTTCTTGGCGTAATAAAAACGGACACGCAAAACGATTTATCCTCTCACGGGCTGTGTCTGGCTTGTATGTTCTCAGCCACTTTCAAGTCGACTGAAGTAAACCATGGCCCGGTCTTGCTCAAGATTGAAGCCCCGGTTATTTCTCAACCCTTACAGCATTTGACGGTTGTAAACCACCATGAGCGGGCCTACTTATTCCTCTTACGCGCCCCCCATCAGCCGGCACTTCTTAATGCGGGCACAGAGTATCAATACTCTGGTGCAACTTTAATCTCAGGTCTTAAAACATAAGACTCGGCACAGCCAGTGAATAGAAACAAACGCTCAAACCCAGGAAACGTCTGTGTCTCTGGCTAATGTGTCAGTACGCAAAATAGGGAGATGTAAATATGCAAGTTAAAAAAATGGCGTTCATAGTTTTCTTTCTTGTTATGATAGGTTTTCGGAGTTTGTGTCTTGCCCGGAATAAGGAGACGGAAAATATCGAGCTTGCGGAGCTCAAGCAGCAGATGCTCGAACTGAAGCGTCAGATGGATGAAATGAAAAGCAAGCACGAGAATGAAATCAAGGCGTTAAAAGAACAAATCGAGAAGCTCAGCCCCCCTCCTTCAGTTACTGAGGAGGTCAAAGCTGAGGAAGAAGCCGATTATCTGCGCAAGCTGGCCGAGAGCATGGCGGGCGAAGAGGAAGAAGAGAAAACACCGGAGGAAACTGTTTTTAAGTTCGGGGGACTTAGTCTGCAGCAGCTTAATCCGGAAATAAGTGTTACCGGAGATTTTCTCTTTTCCTCACGACAGGATACAACAAACGATAAGAGCAGTGACTTTGATTTTCGCACTCTGGGCGTCCATATTGAGTCATGGCTGGACCCGTATACCAGATTTAAGGCGGCAATACCAGTAACCGAGAGCGAAACCAAACTTGGCGAGGGATATGTAACTCTGTACAACATGCCGTGGGACTTGAACTTAACGCTGGGTAAATTCCGTCAGCAGTTCGGCGTGGTGAACCGATGGCACAAACATGGTCTGGACCAAGTTGATTTTCCTTTATCTCTTCGTAAGATTTTTGGTGAAGGAGGCTTGAACCAGAGTGGATTATCGGCGGATTGGCTGATGTCACCTCTTGGAGATGCTTCGCAACAATTAACCTTACAAGTTACGGATGGTTCAAACAGCCGGCTGTTCGGGGAAAATGCTCGCAACAGACCGAGTCTTCTTACACACTATAAGAATTACCGAGATTTGTCAAAAGATATCTATCTGGAATGGGGTCTTACTGGCCTTTTAGGTTGGAACGATGAATGGGATATGCAAGGTGACACTAAACAAAATGCGAGTGAAATAACAAGCGTGCTCGGTGCAGACTTGGCTGTTCTTTGGGAGCCAACCGAAAAAATGCGTTACCGCAATATTGAATGGCGAAGCGAGGCGTACTGGTTAAACAAAGATATTCTGGCACCTGATGACTCAGGTTCTGACACTATCAACGCCTGGGGCCTGTACAGCTATCTACAAACCAAAATTTCGCGTACAATTGATATTGGCATCAGAGGCGACTTTTACGTACCCGATACCAAAAGCTACGCCAATCTCTCCAGTTCGCTCTCACTATCGCCGTTGGCTGTGACAAGTGACAATCCATATCTGTGGCAAATCAGCCCATATATTACCTGGTGGCAAAGCCCATTTGTGAAGTTTCGAGTGGAGTATGATTACAGTAACGGCAAGGGAATAGAAAACCCTGAACACGTCATCTGGCTGCAGGCCGTATTTGCCGCTGGTCCGCATAAGCATGAGCGTTACTGATAGAAAGGAGCACGATTACTATGAAAATGGTACTGATTATATTAGGGATAGCTGTACTAACTGCTACTGCCACCTTGTACGCCAACGAGCAACCAAGCAACCCAAAGACTAATCTGTATGTTGTAACAACACTGCCTGATTATGCCTTTTTTGCCAAGCTTATCGGGGCAGATCGTGTTTCTATTAAAGCTATAGTTCGCGGTGACCAAGATGCACATTTTATCCGACCCAAACCATCATTTGCTACCGCGTTGCGAAAGGCCGATGTTCTTGTCGCAACAGGCCTGGATTTGGAGCTATGGCTCCAAACAGTCATAAACAAATCCGGCAATGCCAGGATTCGAAGCGGCCAGGCAGGGTATGTATCTGCATCTGCTGGTATGAAGCTCTTAGAAAAGCCTAAGACAATGTCGAGAGCCGAAGGAGGTCTTCACATTTTTGGCAACCCGCATGTCACCTGCAGTCCTATCCAAATGAAAATAGCTGCTCGCAATATAGCCACGGGGTTGATTAAAAACGACCCGGAAGGCAAGGAAATATATTTACGGAATCTTAAGAAACTAAATCGAGAGATTTATGAGCGTTTGTTTGGTGAAAAGCTTGTGGAAATACTTGGTGGCGAGACTTTGTGCAGTCTTGCCGAACAAGACAAGCTAATACCATTTTTGGAAGAGCAGAAATTCAAGGGAAAACCACTAATCCAATATCTGGGCGGCTGGATGGGTAAGATGCTTCCGCTGAGAGGAACCCCGATAGTTACCTATCATAAAAACTGGATTTACTTTCTCAAACTTTTTGGGCTGGAAGAAGCCGGGACTGTCGAACCCAAGCCGGGCATACCACCATCGCTGAAGCATGTGACCAAGCTGGTAAATATGATGCGCCAAAGAGATATTCGCATTATTCTGGCCGCGAACTATTTTGACCAGCAGAAAGTCAGAACTGTAGCCGACAGAACCGGCGCAAAGGCAGTCATAGTTCCCCTGTACGTAGGTGGCGTTCCGGGTATCGACGATTACTTTGAGCTTGTCGATTACTGGACTGATGGATTGATAAAAGCTGCTGAAGGCAGTTAAGAAGAAGATATTTTAAGAAATTGGCTCAATGTTCGAGCGTGATTCTCGCTTTGCACTGTGCTGCAAAGTGTGGTCTCGCTGAGTCGGGAAGGACATCAATAATGCCGGAGACGGTAGGTCTATTTTTACGCCAGCTTGCCTTAATCGCCGTGGTTCTGGTGCTGCATACTTACATTGGTCTTCACATAATCAGGCGTACCCTGATATTTTCCGACCTGGTTTTAGACCAATTGGCTGCTTTTGGCGCCCTGGTTGGTGTCGCTCTGCATATCAAATACGGCTCTGGCTTTTCCTATTTATTTGCAATGGCAGCTGTACTATTTGGCTCGCTGCTGCTGGCCTTAATCAAGCCTAAAAGTCGGGAAATACCTCGCGAAGCGGTTATCGGGATATTGTACGCGATGGCACTGGTTGTTTCACTTCTATTAACAGACAAACTTCCCGGAGGTGGAGTTTACGTTGAGAAGACTCTTTGCGGTTATATGGAATGGGTAAGCTGGCCACTCATCATAGTTACAATCCTTGTATATATTGCACTGCTGCTTTTTCACTATGTATTACGGCATAAATTCATTGCTCTGGCAGAAAAACCTCAGACCCTCAAGAACGAAAGGCTCTGGGACTTTTTGTTCTTCACCACACAGGGAATTATAACTGTGTTGATTGTCCCTATTGCTGGCGTCTTATTAGCTTATGCCTTTCTTATGATACCGGCGGCGATTGCCGCAATGTTCACCAAAAGATGGGGCGTGGCCGTTATAATCGGCTGGAGTATAGGATTTGTGGCTTGTGTTGTTGGTTTGAGCTCATCATATTTATTTAGTTTTACGTATGGGCCAAGTCTGGTTTTGTCACTCGGGATTTTCTTTATCTGTGCGGTGGTTCTCCGTAGCCTGCGCTACAAGAAAGGACATCAATAATGCTGCAATTGCTCGAAATGCTTGGTTTGCCGTTTTTAGCCTGTATGATGATGGGCGCTATATTAGGGTACTCCGGCATCCACGTACTCAAAAGGGAGGTCATCTTTATTGACATTGCGCTGGCCCAGATTGCAGCCGTAGGTTCCCTTGTCGCCCACCTTGCCGTGGGCGCCGAGGAAGGAACATTGCCGGCATACGCATTTTCATTTGGCTGCGTTTTATTATTAGCTGCGTTTTATGCTTTAGTACGAAGGAGAATTATTCAAATCTCAATCGAGGCGGTCATTGGAATTTCTTATGCCATCGCCGCTGCTGGTGCTCTTTTTCTAATTGGTGTCGCTCCCGGCCATGCGCACGTGGAGGAGATGTTGGCAGGCAGCCTTTTGTGGACGGCGTGGCCGGAAATCAAGTGGAGCCTGATTGTCTTTTGCGCTGTAGGCTTCTGCTTTTATATTTTCCGAAAACCACTGCTAACTATATCAGAGGACTACCACGGTGCCCTTACCAGGGGTGTGAAAGTGGTATGGTGGGATTTTCTGTTCTATGCGTTGGTTGGGATCGTGATTACAGTGGCGGTCAGGATTGCCGGCGTGGTTGTCGTGTTTGCTTTTCTTATAATTCCAGCCACAACATCAGCTCTATTTTCATCACGCTGGGGCACCCGGATGCTTATTGCCTGGACAGCAGCCGTAATAGCCTCCATAGGCGGCCTGTTGTTCGGATATTATCTCGATTTTTCACTTGGTCCTGCCATTGCCCTCTTTCTTGGAGTTGTGTTAGTCATTGCCGCACTTTTCAGTAAGTTTCACGTAATTCGCTCCGTCAATATGATTGAATAAGGGCCTGGTTCAAATAAGTCAGATTCCGTGTAACATTGATTTGTGGCTGTCACCCAGGATTGAACCATGCCTGAATAAGTTATACCGTACTGCCGGAAGAACAAGCGGTATGACCGAATTTGCTCGAAAACGGCTCTCCCGGGCCAATTTAGCATTTTATACTTAAACTGACTGGTTTTAAGCTATCATGCTGAGCGAAGCGAAGCATCTGGCATTAGCAAAGAATAACCGTATCTTAGTGGCATTGAGATTCTTGGCTCCACTTCGTTCCGCTCAGAATGGCAAATTGAGTTATGTTCTTGTTAAAACGGCACTTACAGCAATATCTGATTCAGAATCGGTCAGTTTAAGATTTTTTAAAAAAATTTCTTGACTCAGTAACACGAATGTAATATTCTTATGTGCCGTAGTACGATTTTGCGTTTTTTATGCGCATATTTCGTCAAGCATTTGCAGATTTTTCTGGAGGACCGGTTTATGAAAGGCTCGAATGTGTTAAAAGTGTTGACCTGTTTGTTTGTATATATGTTGGCTTCAGGCGGTTTTGCGTACGCCGACACACACCAGCAAGTACAGTCTGTTGGTACGGACGGCTATGGAACACATCCGGATTTGCAGACTAATAATAAAGTTACGGTCGAGGGCATAATCCTTAATCGTCCGGACTTTATGTTAGACGCAACGCCCAATGAAAATGCTCCCTACGGCCCGGGTGCAATGTGGCAGATTTATATCCAGGGTGAAGGTAACGACCACGCCGGCACCGCTATCTGGATGGGCCAGTGCTACGATAACGTCTGGGGAAGCGGCACATATACTAACCAGGAATGGCTTGACGAAATTTATCGCGTAAGTCATGACCCCTGCACCAGCTACGAATTTGCGCCCGGCGACAGGGTCAGAGTAAAAGGTTTGCTCAAGTTTTACGGCGGAAAAACAAACATCAATGAACGGCATAATACCGACCCTGCAAATGACTTAACCATTGAGTTAGTAGAGCCAGGAGCTGGCCTGCCGCAGCCCGAGGTTATTACACTCGACGATGTAAAAGATGGCAACGATAATTTCATTTTTGATCCGAGCCGATTTACGGGTTGTGAGTACTATCAGGGGCGCCTGGTCAAGCTCAACAATGTGAGCTTTGTGGATGCAAATCCCTGGGGCCCAGATGCAGAGATGGAAATATCTGATGGGCAGAAGACGTTTCCCGTGAAGTTGGGTATAGGTTGGGGCTTTCGTCCTGGCTCGAATAGCTTGACCGAACCTTTTGATGTTGTAGGTATCTTCGATCAGGAAGGAGGCCTTAAGGATAACTATCGTATCTGGGTGTTAAATTACGATGGCAACGGCAGGGTTTTAACCGACCGAACGTACGGCAGGTACAATCTGCCCGGAGAGATTAACAAGGATGGTAAGGTCGATATGTTCGACTTTGCATGGCTCGCTGATAACTGGCTGGAGTGTGTTCCAGGCTCCGGTGCCTGCGGCGGAGGCGGCAATTGATAAGGTGCGCATAGAGCGCGACCAGGCTTTTTTGTGAGCGTTGAATTATGAAGAGCGGCTTTACGCTAATCGAATTGCTCGTGGTTATCGCCATTATTTCACTGCTGATGGCGATAATGACACCCACATTGTCACAAGTGCGCAAACAAGCTATGAGTGTTGTCGTCAATGGTGAGCTTTATGGCATCGGCGTAGCTCTTGAATCCTATGCGATAGACAATGAGGGCTTGTACCCACCTACTCGTGCAGATTGTAATCCGTGGGCCCGCAAGCATGCGTATGCACTGCCGCAGGAGCTGGTTGATTCGGGCTACCTGCCTAAAGGTGAGATAGGCAAGGTGCGTTTTGCCAAAATCGAAGACAAATTCAATAGAGGATGTGCCTACAAATATATTGCCGTTGGTCCGAAGTACGATTATTTGGGCGCGCCGTTTGGTAATCAACACCTATATATACCTGAAGGCTTTCCGGCATACGAAGGGGACAATTTAATCAAGTATAACGATTTTGAGATGTCCCCGGTAACATGGGTTCTTTTTAGTTTAGGGCCAAGATACGATATACAAAGTCTCGAGAACAGGGATTTTCCGCTCAAGGAGGGCTTCCCCGTTTCAAGACGATTCTGGTATTCGCCTGAAACCGGCGAGGGTATATTGACTCGGATGCGATTGATAAAAGGCCGGCATATCGGCTCGTTCGAGAAGTAGCAAATGAAGGACAAGGTGCTTAGTTACATATTAGTATTTTCGGTGGCGTGCGGTTTGCTTGCGGCGGGGTGTGGAAACAAGCCCGGTGAGGAAAGTCATGCAGAGATTGCTGTTACCAATTCGTATTTGGGTTGTGCGGTCAGGCAGCTTGCCGGCGATGACACGGAAGTCCTGTGTTTAACGCCGCCGGGTATGTGTCCGGGCCACTTCGATATTTCGCCGTTACAAGTCAAGCAGCTTTGTGGTTGCAGGATGCTGCTGCTTTTTGATTTTCAAAAGCAGATTGAGGAGACGCTGTCCCGGGTGAAGGAAAGGGGGCTGAAGACGGCTTTGGTGACGGAGGTGGGCGGTTTGTGTGTCCCGGAGACTTACCTTGCAATCTGCAGGGAGGTTAGTGACGTTCTTTCATCCGAATATCCTGAAAGGAAGGCCCTGTACCAACAGAGGTTGACAGTTTTAGAAAATGACCTGAAGCATTTGAGGGAGGAGCTTTTAGAAAAGGTGGCACAGGGCGGCGTATCATCGGCCAAGGTTCTGGTATCCAAACATCAGGTTGATTTTGCGGGCTGGCTGGGCTTAGAGACTATAGCGACGTTTGTAGGTAGTGACATTGAAACGGTTACCGGCATTGAACACTGCATCAGAAAGGCAGAAGGCCAGGGTGTACGATTTGTCATAGCTAATAAGCAGGAGGGGACGGCGCTTGCGAAGGCGCTTGCTGAGCGGCTGGGGGCCAAGGCGGTTGTTTTCAGCAACTTTCCGGAGCTTAGTGGTGGTACGAGCCCCGTTAGAAATTCCAGAAACGGGGATTATCATAGAGAACGGAAGATTTCTAACGGGGCGAGCGGTTTTAGTGCGCTTCTTCGAGCGAACGTAGAGGCCTTGCTTGGGGCAGCGAGACAATGATGGAGGAATGTTTAAGTCTTTCTGACGTTGAGGTTCGTTGGAGCGGTCGAACCATACTTGCCGTTGAGGACATGCAAATTCGGCAAGGAGAGTTTGTTGGTATCATCGGAACCAACGGGGCAGGTAAGACGACTTTGCTGAAGGTCTGCTGCGGTTTGATAAGACCAACTCGGGGGACGGTCAATCTTGATGGGCGTGATTTGGCTGAGCTTAGCGCCTGGCGTAAAGCGAATTTGCGAAAGCGTATCGGCTATATTCCGCAGGCGGCCGAATATAATGCTGAGCTGCCTTTTACACTGCGTGAGCTGGTGGCGATGGGCCGAACGAGCGTCAGGGCCTTACTTCGCCGGCTGAACAAAGAGGATTATAAGATTGTCGATAACTGGATTGAGAAGCTGGGTTTGTCGCAGCGGCGGTCTCAAACGTTCAGAAGTCTTTCCGGGGGTGAGCAGCAAAAGGCCCTTATAGCGAGGGCGATGGCGCAGGACCCTGAGATACTTATGCTTGATGAGCCTTGCTCGAATCTTGATTTCAACTGGAAATATCAGATTACGGAAATCATCGAGCAGCTGCATCGTGAGACCAGGGTAACTGTCGTGATGGTTTCGCACGAGACGAGTCTGCTGCCTTCGGTCTGCAAGAGGGTGGTTCTTCTGCACGAAGGTAGCATCCTGGCTGATGGTGATATCGAGAAGGTCTTAGAGTCCGAGGAGCTGGAGAGGGCTTATCAGTGTCGGATTGAGATGCTGAAGCTCGCGGGCAGAAGGTACACCGTCAATAAGAGCCGAGCCCCGTTAGAAATTCCATAAACGGGGATTATCATAGAGAACGGAAGATTTCTAACGGGCCGAGCGTGAGGTTGTTGGTTTATGGATTCGTTTTTTTACCTTGTAATGTTTGCGGGTGCCGTTGCCGGTGCGAGTACCGGGCTGTTGGGGGTCTATATTGTTGGTATGCGGATGCCTTTTATCGGGATTTGCATATCCCATTCGGCGATGGCAGGGACC
>Ga0114919_10001159_pt1 | contig 21219 bp, 22 predicted proteins | sample BlataG_FD_88682 | JGI IMG/M metagenome (GOLD analysis project Ga0114919, IMG submission 88682) | Deep subsurface microbial communities from Black Sea to uncover new lineages of life (NeLLi) - Black_00105 metaG | ecosystem: Environmental > Aquatic > Marine > Oceanic > Sediment | place: Atlantic... | reverse complement strand
TGAGGTGGCCCAATGGCAAAATCAGCGTAATTTTCTTCAAGCCAAGGTAGACTGGCGCTTTTCTACTGATGACGCCAGGATTAAATTAAAACGACTTTATCCCACTTTATTAACTTGACATGACACTAGGTTTGGAAGCTGGTTTGCCCTGGAACCAGAGTGGCACAACTGAGTGGAGGGGTCAAGTTGGTGTGGTTTTGAGCATACATAGCTTCGGAGATTATCCTGAGAAGTTTCATCCACACATTCATGCAATAGTTTCCGATGGACTTTTTGCAAAGATCGGAACCTTCTACGTAATGCCAGGGATTGATTTGAGGCCCCTTGAGGAGATCTTCCGTTCCAGTATCTTTAAGATGCTTAAAGAAGAGGGGAAGATAGGCGACGATTTAATCAATAGGCTTATGGGGTGGAGACATTCTGGCTTCAGTGTCCACAACGGGGTAAGGGTTCGAAGAGATGATGATGGGGGGAGGGAGGCTTTGGCCCAGCACATTATCCGCAATATCTTCTCAGTTGAGAAGCTGACATATATCAATGAGACCGGCACAGTTATCTACCGCTTGAAGATGAGCCATGGTAATGATAACAAGAAGAATTTTGAGGTGTAAACAGCCGAGGAGTTTATAGCAGCCATTGCACAGCATCCTGGGAAGAGAATAGGCTGGGAACTGAAAGCATGCGGCAAAGAGGGTTTCCTTATTAAGAGGATGGGTGTCCTAATAAATGATAGAGATCTGAAGATGGGTAGGAAGAGAAATGCTCACAGAAGCTGAAGGGGGAAGAAATGTATATACTTGGCGTTGATATTGGCGGTACTTTTACAGATGTTATTTTTATTGACGAAACAGGTGAAATAAAGAATTTTAAGGCACCAACCACTCCTAAGGACTTCGCCGAAGGAGTCATGAATGGTGTAGAAATAGCGGTGAAAGCGCTTAATAGACAGGTGAATTCAGTTCTCAAAGAGGTGCTATCAGTAAATCATGGCTGTACCGTTGCAACTAATGCGCTTATTACAGGCAATATAGGAAAGATCGGTCTAATAACAACAAAAGGATTCAGGGATACGATAGGTATCCAAAGAGGCCGGAAGGGTTCAGGAGTCAGCGGTGAGTTTGTTCCAGGCGAATCCCTCTACGACCTTCAAATGGAACGTGCTAAACCACTGGTTCCCCGACCATTAATTGAGGAAGTGAGTGAGAGAATTAATCATGAGGGAAAAGTCTTAATTCCTCTTGATGTCGATGAGTGTAAACAAAAGATACATAAGCTGATAGATGAAAAAAAAGTAGGGGGCATTGCTGTCTGTTTGCTCTGGTCGCCTTTGAACCCGATTCATGAGAAGAAAGTTATGGAACTGATAAAGCAGCACCCTGATATCTATGAGAATTCCTCATGTTCCTATGATTTGATTCCGCAAATTAGGGAATACGAACGTACAAGCTCAGTGGTTTTGAGTACGTGTTTAAAACCTCTAGTGAAACCTTATTTGATAGATTTGAAAAATAGGTTACATGGAGCAGGGCTTCCAGATGAGACTCAGCTTTTGCTTATGCAGCTCCATGGTGGAGTCACAGATGCGTCAATAGCGGCAGAAATACCAGTGGTAACGATTGGTTCTGGACCTACAGGTGGGGTTGTTGGAGCTCAATTCATAGGTTCAAATTTAGGATACGATAATCTAGTTACAATGGATATGGGAGGTACAAGCTTTGATGTAGGTGTTGTAGTAAAAGGTGAACCTCTTAGGGCACCAATCTCTGTAGTTGAAGGGTATCACATTATGTTGCCTATGGTTGACGTTAGGTCAATAGGTGCAGGAGGGGGAAGCCTGGCACATGTCTATAGAGGTACATTAGGCGTGGGACCTCAAAGTGCTGGTGCTGAACCTGGCCCTGTATGTTATGGCAAGGGAGGGGTGGAGCCAACCATAACTGATGCTGACGTTGTCTTGGGTTATGTCAGAGGAACCCTTGCTACTGATCAGATCGTGTTGGATCATGAGGCATCTCGCAAAGCAATAAAGGAACATGTGGCTGATCAATTGAACATAACCATTGAGGAGGCAGCAATTGGCATTGTTAATTTGGCAAATTCCAATATGAGTAATGCCATTAGGCTTTCCACCATTGAGAGAGGCTACGATCCGACTGAGTTTACTGCCTTCGTTTACGGAGGAGCAGGCCCCGTTCATGGTTCGGTGTTATGTAGAAATATGGGGATTAGAAAGATGGTTGTACCGTGGTTTGCCTCTACCTTTTCAGCTTTTGGCATAGCAACATCAATATTTAAACACACTTACGTTTCCATAGTGGGGCCTGAATTGCTCACTGACTTGAACTTGGACATGGTCAATGAAAAACTTGCCCAAATGGAAAATGAAGGCAAAGATACCCTTAAAAGAGAGGGTATAAAACCTGAGGAAATGAAATTTAGGTTTTATTTTGATATGCGTTTTGAGGGACAACTAAATGAAATAACAGTCGAGCTACCTGTTACAAGGGTTACAAGCGGCGACTTTCAAAGGGTTCAGGAGGTATTCCACCATCAGTATTCTTTGGCATATGTTTACCTACCGGACTATCCATGCGAGGTAGTAATAGCGAGGGTCGAAGCATCAGGAAGGCTTTTCGATGTGCCTATCAAGAAATATCCTATGGGGGGCAACGATGCTTCGCATGCTATCAAAGAAAGGAGGAAGGTGTATTTTGATGAGAAGAAAGATTTCTTAGAAACCAACGTTTATGACGGCTTCAAAGTAATGCCAGGAAATATTATTGAAGACCATGCGATAATAGAGTATCCTGACACGGTGCTCGTCGTGGGGCCAGGTCAGAAGGCAATGTGTGATGAGATGAAGAATATAGTTATTGATATAATGGGGGAGGAGAAATGGCAGAAGAGATAATTCCGGTTACCAGAGAGATAATTTCAAACCGTTTGAATTGCCTAACTCAGGAGATGGGCTTGAGCCTATCAAGGACTGCGTACAGTGTTCTTTTTGCTGAGAATAGGGATTTTTCCTGTGCAATTTTTGACCGCGAAGGCTACTTATTGGCGCTCGGGTCATTCGTTCCAACGCACCAAGGTGGTATGCAAGGTTCAATGGAATATGTCTTAGACAAATGGGGACTAGAGGGATTTGAGGATGGAGACGTTTTTATGCATAACGACGGATTGCATAAGGGCTGTCACTGTCAGGATGTAACCTTATTCAAGCCAATTTTCTGTGAAGGTATACACCTAGCCACTGGTTGTTGTGTAGCACATCATAACGATACGGGAGGCATGAGACCTCGGAGTTATTGCCCCGATGCTGAAGAAATCTATCAAGAAGGAATAAGATTTCCAGCAGTTAAATTATTTAAAAAAGGGGAGCTGCAACAAGACATTCTTGATACTTATCTAACCAATGTCAGAATGCCCGATGGGGAAAGAGGCGATTTATATGCTCAGTTATCGACTTTTCCAGTAGTTGAAAAAGCCATAAAGGAGATGTGTGAAAGGTACGGTGCGGAAAAGATAATCACCTACTTCAAGGCGATTCAAGACCATGGTGAGACGAGAATGCTAGAGGGCATAAAGAAATTACAGGAAGGTGAATATGAAGCTGAAAGCTATGTGGATCACGATGGATGGGAAGAAAAGAGTTGGAAAATAAAAGTCAAGGTGACGGTTAAACATAATCCAAAACCTCATTTAATCCTTGACTATACGGGTTCGGATTTGCAAGCCAAAGGTTTTGTGAACTCCTACTTTTACAATACTAGAGCGAATGCTTGGGCGGGGGTCTACCCCATAGTAGATCCGTACATACATAAGTGCTATGGTAGCATGCGACCTGTAGAGCTTATTGTGCCACAAGGAACCATAGTCAACGCCACTCCGCCTGCCCCGATTGGGGCATGTACAACCGAGTCAGGGTTCGTGGTTGCAGACGTTGTTGCTTTAGCCTTGGGAAAGGCTAAGCCTGAAGCTGCAACGGGTGTGTGGGGAGGAAGTTTCGGCGGTCTTGGTATCTATGGAGAAAATCCGCGTCATGTAAAAAATCCACGAATAAAAAAGGCGTGGGCTTCGGGGTTTACAGATGCTGGGGGTGTTGGAGGTGGAGCTAGAGCGACAAAAGATGGTATAGGAACTGTTACGGACATTTGCGGTGGGCCCATAACAATTCCTAACGTTGAGATCATGGAGCTAAATTTCCCAATATTGTATAGGTATAGAAGATTAGTGGTAGATGGTGGTGGCGCAGGAAAATTCAGAGGTTCACCAGGGTACGAAACATCAATTCAACCTGAAGGGCCAGTAAGATTTACTTGTCTATGCAATAAAGGCTATCATGGAGCTAATGGAATTTTTGGAGGGAAGGAAGGATCACTCTGGAAACTCGATATAAGGGACGCTGAATCCGATACAATCATTAGGGAATTACCTCCCAAGGTTGTAATGCAACAAGTTGATTCGTCGGAAGCTATACGTATAAGTGTACCTGGTGGTGGTGGTTATGGTGACCCTCTCGAAAGGGATCCAGAGAAGGTGAGAGAAGATGTTTTAAACGGATATGTTAGCATAATAAGTGCAAAAAGAGATTACGGCGTGGTAATCGATCCAGAGACATTGGAGATCAATAGGAACGCTACAGAAAAAATAAGAAAAATCAAAGGAGATAAATCATGACGTCTGAAAAAGAAGCTATTGGTATTTATCACAGGCCAAAGGTACCTATGTATAAAGTACGTGTGACTGTTATCAAGGCACATCCGGATTGTGGGGCTGGGCACAAAGTTGGTGATACCTGGGAAATTTCTCACGTTAGAAAGGGGGGGCAAAAGGGCTTTTTGTGCCCTTCAGCCCTTCACGATATGTACCACATCATTTTTGCAATGAGGTACGGTGCAGAGTTCCCTTGGTCAGAGGACTCAGACAGTTGGATAGCTCAGTGCGGTGATCCAAACACACCGATGCTCTTCAAGATAGAGAGACTGCAGGAAGAGGTATGGACGGCGGATCAAGATATTTAGAATAAGTAGAGGATTTCGATAACAACCAAATTAAAAATTTTTTTAAGAAGGGAGCAAAAATGTATCCTCTGGAGTTGATTCAAAGTGTGCGATTGATTACGGACGTCTGTCTGGAGGTGACCCCAGGTGAGAATGTCCTATGCATCGCCGAAGGAGAAGAAAGCATGGAGGTGCTTACTCTGATAGCCACAGAGTCCAAGGCAAAAGGGGCGGAGGTGGCCGTTGTTCTAATTGAGCCGAAAAAGAAAAGCAGCCATGAACCCCCCCGCACGGTTGCTCGGGCAATGCAAGAGGCCGATGTGGTCATCACCATGGGCTTCGGATGCTTGGTGCATACTAAGGCGAGGAAGGATGCCTGCGCAGCAGGTGTCAAATTTGCCACGCTAGGAGGAGCAAGTAAGGAATACCTTGCTGGATTGGATCTTACCAGGGAGAATCTGCTAGAAGTACGCGCACTAACTGAGAAGATCGCTCAGCGCCTCACCGCGGCTTCTTCCGCTCACTTGACTACCCAGGCCGGAACCGATCTTCTAATGTCTTTGGACGGAAGGAATGGGCTGGCCGTTATCCCTTTTGCAAAAAGAGGGTCCTTTTGCCTCCTTCCAGATTATGCCGAGGCAGCGTGTGCTCCGATTGAGTATTCTGTGGAAGGTGTAGCAGTGGTTGATGGAACTATGGTAGGTGCGGCGAATTTCGAGGGACTGGTGGAGGACCCCTTTGAGATCCACTTCGAGAAGGGGCGGATTGCCAAAATTTCTGGGGGAAAGGATGCTAAAAGACTAGCAAGCCTCCTGGACACCTTGGAAGAGGAAGCCCGGACTTTTGCCGAGCTGGGGGTGAATAGCAACCATAAGATTCCGAAGAAATTTACAGGAACCCGCACTGACAATGCAATCGCTGGACATGTTCACTTAGGACTCGGCCGTAATGATCATCTCGGAGGGGACTCCAAAGGGGAGTCACATTTGGATTTACTGGTTACTTGGGCGTCGCTCCTTTTGGATGGAAACCCAATCCTTGTAGATGGCAACTTGAAGATCTGACTAAGAAGGAAGGGAATCAAAATTCCAAACGAAATCGGGAAATAAACTGTCGCTATTAGGCCGCAGAACGATACTTATACAAGGAGAAAGATAGAAACGGGAATGTGTTAATGGCTAGACAAGATATATATCTCAGATTTTTTGGGGCATGCTGGCAAGGTGGTCTCTACCATCGGTTGGGTGGTGCTGGATAGCAAGACCTAAAAGGGTCTGTACTGTTTACCAAAAGACTCCTCCTGTTAGACGCCCATTTTAACCGCTCCCCCCACAAGGCTTGGCTTAAGAATCATTGATCGGTCGCCTCAAATGGGGTTTTGTCTTTTGTTTACCGAACTTATGCTGTTAGCAAAACATTCACTGGAACCCCTAGTAATAATGATCTCTAACACGTAATTCTTTCCGGACAATACATAACGGAAGTAATGAGGAGACAGACGGTGGGAGTTGTGAACAAAGATATCTTTAGCAAGATCTTTATGATGTTATTTGCTATATATATTTCTATTGAATCTTACCGCCTAGGCCTGGGAAAATGGAGTATGCCCGGTCCTGGTTATTTTCCTTTTATTGCTGGGGTCGTATTGGGAACGATCAGCCTATCGCTTCTGGTCCAGACCCTGCTAAAAGCATCTTTAAAAAGCCTAAAGCTTACTGAACCTACCGAACGCCTGAACTGGCAGAATATTATCCTGACACTATCGGGAATGCTTACTTATGTTTTTCTTATTAATTGGGTGGGTTTTGTTTTATGCACCTTCTTGCTGATGGTATTTCTTATTTGGGCGGTTGGGAGACGGCACTGGTCTATTGCACTGATAGCTGCGGGGTCTATTACCTTGGCGTCTTACCTACTTTTTGAAGTATTGCTTGATGCCCAGCTTCCCAGAGGTTTTTTAGGTTTTTAAGATGATTATTAGAGCATGGAAAGCTTAGGTTACCTTCTTACAGGACTGGGCATAGCATTAGATCCAGTTAACCTCCTTTATTGTGCTGTGGGGGTTTTTCTCGGCACGTTGGTCGGGGTCTTACCCGGTGTTGGTCCTGCAGGTGCGATTGCACTTCTCCTCCCGATTACCTTCAAGGTGCCTGCGATTTCAACTATTATCATACTTTGCGGGATCGCGTATGGGGCACAGTATGGGGGGTCTACCACATCAATCCTGGTTAATGTTCCCGGAGAGCCTTCTACAGTTATGACCTGTTTGGATGGCTATGCAATGGCCCGGAAGGGCCGCGCGGGTCCGGCTCTAGGTATTGCTGCTTTTGCGTCCTTTATTGCTGGCACGGGAAGCCTTTTTGGACTGATCTTTGTGGCCCCGACTTTAGCAGAGTTTTCTTTACGCTTTGGGCCGCCAGAATATTTTGCCCTGATGGCCTTTGGGATGACGGTCTTGATTTATCTTGCCCGTGAATCGATGGCGAAGGCATTGATGATGGGGCTACTTGGGATTATCCTGGCCAGTGTCGGGTTTGATCAATTAACAGGCAAGCTTCGTTTCACCTATGGTCTCATGGCCTTGAGGGATGGATTAGGTCTAGTCCAGATCGTGATAGGGCTCTATGGGGTTTCAGAAGTACTCGTAACTCTAGAAAAGGGCGTCAAAAAGACGATTGTAGAAAGTGAAATCAAAGGACTACTCCCTACTTTACAGGATTGGAAGGATTCTATTTTTCCTATTACGCGCGGCTCAATCCTGGGATTTTTTATGTCGATTATTCCTGGTTGCGCTGTGATCATACCTACGTTTATTTCCTATACTTTGGAAAAGAAGATCTCTAAACATCCTGAAAAATTTGGAACAGGAGTGATTGAAGGAGTGGCCGCCCCTGAAGCGGCCAATAACGCCGGCATTTCGGGAGGACTTGTCCCGTTGCTCAGCCTGGGTATTCCGACAGGCCCAACCCCGGCACTCTTATTTGCGGCACTAATGATCCATGGAGTAACTCCAGGTCCACTGTTTATTAAAGAATCACCCGAGATTTTTTGGGGTTTAATTGGCAGTATGTATATAGGCAATGCCATGTTACTGGCCCTTAATCTTCCTTTAATTGGCATTTGGGTGAGGATACTAAAAATTCCTTATGCTATCCTTTCAGCATTGATTATTCTTTTATGTATTATTGGGTCGTATAGCATCGATAGAAGCTTAACAGATATAGTGATTATGATCATTTTTGGCGTCGTGGGTTATCTGATGAAAAAATTTAACTATGAAGCAGCTCCATTAGTTCTGGGCTTGGTACTGGGGCCAATGATGGAGAATGCTCTTCTCCGTTCTTTGATTATGTCCAAGGGAAGCTATTCAATCTTCTTCCAGCGTCCAATTTCTATGGTTCTTATGGGAATGGTCTTGCTGATGCTTATCTCTCCATTTTTCACAAGGAAGAGATTGGCAGAAGAGATCATGGAAAAAAGTAATGACGAATAAAGATCTGTCGTGCTCTTCGGCTACGTGGCCGACGCTTTAGGCCTGGCCAACTCGTTCTACATCGCCGGTGTATGTATGATCCTGGGCGGGATTTTGACCCCGCTCCTCTACCGTTGGCTGGGTTCGGGCCTGGAGACCCAGGAGGGGAAAGTTTAGGGGAAAAATGGGTCAACCCAAAAGCGCTGGTAAACGTAAAGCCAACATCCTTAATTAACTACGCAAGGAGGCAGACCTTCAGCGGATCTCTGGTTACGTAAACCCCTATTGAATCAGATGAAAGCAGAGAAAGCAAATGCCCCCTTCGGGTAGTTCGCTCTGCATGCCTTTGGTCATTTTGACGATCGGGCAGTAACGTGAAGCAAGCCCTTGGGCTTGCCAGAATCCCAACAAGGCAAACCTCTTCAGAGGCTTGAGTCACGCTTTGAGTGGGATTCTTAGGAGCGATTGACCCTGGTGCTTCAGTACAAAGTTATTGAGAAAAGAAACTTTCATGGGAGCATGGAGATATCTTTTTTTGCTGCATGCCCTTTAACAGGAGTTCATCGACGACGAGGATGTTATAAAAAAGATACTCAAACACCTTGGGCTATGGGAAGTAAAAGCAAGGCTGCCAGCAAAAACCAACGCCTATGTCCTATACGTCGCCTTTGCAAAATTCGGGAGGGAGATTTATAAAAGAAGACAGAAATCAATGAAGGCGGAGTCAAAAATGATCCTGCTTTTTTTTGGAAATCCCATGTATTGTATAGGTAATGTCTATAACTTCGATTTTGTATACTGCTATTAATCATAACCCAGACCGCCTCTAGAAAACTTTCCAATACTGTTTGTAATCTTTATTCCCATCTGCGTGCAGCGATCAATGTCTTGGCGTGAATAATACCTGAAATCCCTAAATCCCTCCATCCACCCAACCCATCCCCCTGGACAACTATTCTAACAACCAATTGATTCTATTGACTTTATATTGGATATCTATTATAATTTAACACAATATCTTGTATGGGGATAGGCCTCCGGGGCCGAAAAGTCGGTATCTCCACTGCCGGCCTTCCCCAATTCCTAAAAGTGGAGCCTTTGTCTGGTGGAGGGACGTCATGGGAAAGAAAACAAATAAAGATAAGAACGATATTCGTCTCAATCTTGATATACAAATGAATCTGGCGGGTGACATAGCTTGCCGAAACCCTAAAATTAAAGCTCTTCAAGAAAAATATAATAATGGGTTGTTTACTGATGAACTTTATCGCAAAGAATTTGATAGGCTTTTCAAAGAAATTTATGGAGAAGTCTTCCCCCGGTTTGCCTTTCCAGTTTGGAGACTCGAACAATTTGAGAGAGATGCACATGAATTAATCCTAAGTATTGATTTGAATTATACAAAAGATGAAATAATGTTCATTGTTGAAAAATATGTGGCCAATGAGGCTGAAAAATATAGAAATGAACACACAGTAAAACACAAAAGAAAAAAACCAGCGAAATGGATTGAATATTTAGAAGTATGGGATCTAAAAGATGGAGATCCTCCCTGGATAAAAGTGGGGAGTACAAAACTACCTTATGAATTGGCTATCGGCAAGGAAGGAAAGCAAGGGGATCCATGGACCTATGAAGAGATTGCAAAACATTTATACCCTAACGAGCAAACACAGAAAGAAGTAAAAAAGGCTATTGATAGGGTCAAAAAGCAGTACAGGGCAGCATACAGATTGATTTGTGGTAAAAAATATGATCCAAGAGAAATAGAATACCAGAAGGCAAAAAATAAAGAGCAAGGGTCCCTTTGTGACCAGTGCCCTGATAAACATTGCAAAGAAACTGGTGAAGCATGTCCCCGCCTACTCGAAGAGTTAGAGAAGTTAGAGGTAAAGCAACAACACTTACTTGTGAGCAAAGTGGAACAGTTAGACATAGAGAGGTATAAAACAACTGGGAAAAAATATCCCACAGCAGATGAACAGTTTAGATAAATAATTAATTAAAACACAAAAGCGCTATCAACCCCCTTTCTCTTCATGAGAACGGGGGTTTTTTATTTTTCTTGGGGACTCCTTATCTTCACCCATCCATAGATGAATGAAACAACAATATTTTTGGAGGGTTAAAAAATGATTTCACCTTTAAGAAAAAGGCGGTTTTTTGGTGAGTTATCTATCTATGACTTAAGTCAAAAGACTGGGATAGATCCAGCCAAGATTTCTTTGATAGAGCGAGGCTATAAGTTCCCCCGAAAAGATGAAAAGAAGAAAATAGCTAAAGTTTTAGGTTGTAAGGTGGCGGATATCTTCCCTGTGAGTGCGGGGATTTAAATGAATTGTGAAATCTGCGGTAAAGAGCTTGCTTTTTTAGATGGTTATTTTTCCTGCTCCGATATTGATAATGGGGGATGGCAGTTTATATGCCTTAATTGTCCAGACGGTGAATATAATTTCTCAACTATGGCCTTTTTTGAATCTCCAAGGGCAACTGTTAACTGGCTGGCGCATTTATCTGAAAAGGCTTGGTTTAAGCCAGAGAAATTTTTTGACTTTATGGAAAGGTTGAGAGCAAATGGGAACTTCTACTTTAAATGTTGAAGCAAAAAAGGATCTCGAACCCTTTGACCCAAAAAGAGAACCCAGCATAACCGTGGATAAGCCAGAAGCAGCAGAAGAGGCCTCACGAAACTTTGAAGAGCATTTAAGGCTTACCTGCCCTAACTGGACTGAAAAGCAGATCATAATTGCCTTAGATGATCATCGAGTTAAAAACCTTGGGCTCCCTCCATTAGCTGAATCAAACCTCACAAAAGAAATTGAAGAATGGATCTCACGCCTTGATGGTGAATTTCAAACAAGAGAAGTCTTTGATGAGCTGGCAATTCCCATCAATAAAAAGGGTACTGTCTCAAAGATCTTGGCACGGCTTATTGAGAAACGGATTATTGAGCGAAGCGGTAAGCAGAGGGGCCGCTTTCGGCGTGTTGAAACCGAATTAGACTTAATAGACATCTTCAACTGTGATGAAAAGACGGTCAATATTCAACTGCCTTTCGGGATTCACAAGTTTGCAGAGATCATGCCTGGAAATATTATCATAGTGGCCGGGGAACCAAATATGGGAAAGACAGCATTTCTGCTTAATATTGCTGCAAGCAATATGTATGATTTTGATGTTTCTTACTTCTCATCTGAAATGGGAGACCGGGAACTAAAAAAACGGCTCAAGCTATTTCAGGATGTGCCATTTGAGGATTGGCGAAAATTCAAACCTTATGCAAGGAACGAGAACTTTGCAGATATTGTTAAATCAGGAGAAGGCAGTTTAAATCTTATCGATTTTTTAGAGATCCATGACGAGTTTTACCTTGTAGCAAGATACATCTATGAGATTTACCGAAAACTCAATGGGGCCGTGGCAATAATCGCTTTACAGAAAAACCCGGGCACACCTTACCCATTAGGAGGAGTCAGGAGCTTAGAAAAGGCACGGCTGGCAATAACCCTTGAACGGCATAATAAAACTAATGTAGCCGTCATTCGCAAGCTCAAGAATTGGAAAGGCAAAGAAAATCCAAATGGAAAACAGATACAATTTAAGCTCGTGCAAGGCTGCAAATTCATTACTTCAGATACTTGGTCAACTATAGAATGAAAATGTCAACTCATGTCAACTAATTTGAATAGTAGACATCAAATGTCAACTGTGTCAACTAAAACTAAAAACATAATAATTAAGGATAGTTAAATAATGTCAACTAAGGAAAAAGAGGGGCGGAAAAGGTTGTTGACAGTAGTTACTCACTCTTACCCCCCCCTTAACCCCCCCCCTTAAGAGTAAGAGTATAAGAAAATGAAAACAGGAAAGATTATCAATTTAGAGGAAGCTATACGAAAACGTGAGGCCAATTTAATTCAAAAATACTCCTGGGAAGAGGATTACGAAAAGGTCAATAAGATTATCGTTAGAAGGATGTGGAGGGAGAAGAGGAGGTATGCGTATGCCTGGAACGATGGATGAAACAAGGGCAATGTTAACAGAAATGATAAGCATGGGAGAGAAGGAAATAAATGAGGCTGAAAGCATTTTATATAGTTTAGGAAGGAATTAGAACTCAATGCCTAAATTAACCGATGAATTTATTTTTAAGCTAAAAAAATTTTTGTGAAATATTTAGCCGGGTTTTATTTCAATGAAAAAATTGTATTGTGAATCGGGGACGGTATCAATCATATATCATCGGATTCGGATTGGGGGGCATGGGGTCTTTAGTAGGGGAATTATACCTGAAAGAACTTCCTCAACCGGCCTGACATTTAGTTAGGCCAAGCTAAAAAGGCAATCAAAAGAGGTCATTTGAAGGCATAAGGGATTGACTATCCCCTGCGCCCTTTTAAATCCTTTACTATTATAGTTTTTAGAACCCATGTAACTCTATTGTAACTTTTGAATAGATGAAGAAATCAACAAAATTAACACCTTTGACCAAGCGCCTTTATGACCTGAAAGAGGCAGCGCACTACCTGGGCCGGCCTGTCTTTTCAGTTAGAGGCTTAATCTGGAAGGGAGCTCTACCTTACGTGAAAGAAGGTAGAAGGCAGTATTTAGATGTCTATGACATGGATCGTTACATTGAGCAAAATAAAGAAACTATGGTTTAAAAGGGACAAATTAGATTTTGGATTGCCTGCTTTATAACAAAGAGATTGAAAAGAAATTTAAATTAATCAAGTGAGATCATTTATTGAAGATCACTCATAGACAACCACCCATAAACAATCACTCATTGATGGTATCGAGAGCGGTAACGAGAGAGGTATCGAGAAAGGTAAAAATGCCTGAAACCTAATTTGAATGATAAACTACAATAATAAACTATAATAATTATATACGATGGTAAAAATAGCCTGAAACACTATGCAGAGATGTTTATAACAAACTATATAACAAAATCTTTATAACAAATGTAAAAATGAACTGTTTTTCTAAAATGTCTGGAAGGATTGTTTGGAACGTTTGTCAGGAGATGGTATGTCGAATGAGATAATAGTTGGTTGGGATGCAATAGCAAAATATACGCCTTTTAGCACTCAGACGGTGATTAGGAGATTTGGAAAAGATATGCAGGAAAAAGGCTACGTTTTAAAAAGTAAAGTCGGAAGGAGCAAGCGCCCGACGGTCTGGGCTTTTCCTGACCTTGTGAAAAAGTATTTTATCTTGTTAAGTCAGAAAGGACTTTTATAAAAATGTCTAAAAAGCAGATTAATATTTCGATTGATAGGGATTTATGGGATGCTTTGAGCAGGTTTGCACACGCGGAGAGCATTAAGCAGGGAAAGCGTTTCTCTACTATCAAGATGCTAAGGATAGCTGCAAGGGTCTTGTTACGATTAAAACCCTGTGAAATTAACGAGGTCTTAAAAAGGAATCCCCACTATACAGGGTAAAAGAATTTTAGATAAACATTTGACCATTTTTTCGAGTTTAATCGTTCTTTGAAAAAAGAATCTAAGGTGAGCTAATTCCCCACCTGAAGAGGGGATAAATTACCCAAGACAACAAATCCCATCACGGGAGGGATGAAACAGGGTGTCCTGTCAAGGCAGGTAGGAAGCCTAACCGAAAAAATGGTAAGCATTGTAAATAATAAAAGCAGAACCATTGATAACCTGAGCTCTTTATTCTATTTAGAGTATGGATAATATTTTACCCCTCCCTTCCATTTTCTTTTTTCAATTTCTTCTCTTCTCTCTTCATGCTCTGCTTTCCTCTTCTCAAACTCTTTTAAACAGAAATCCCATAATTCTTTTTGTGTATCTACATAACTCTTGACCGAATCATAACACCGACTCATTAACCGTTCTTTTGCTTTCATCCAATATTTTTGTTGGTCCTCATTCAGCATACCTCCATGTGGAATCCTGGGAAAAATATGATTCCAAAAAGGTTTTAATTTCTGGTTATACATTTTCAGGGCTTCTGCCCAAATGTCCACACCGTAAGGATTACCAAAACGCTTCTCAAGTAACTGTAAAAATTCATCTCTGTCGAAACTTTTGAGGGGGAACAAGTCATCGAATCCTTGCCGGTTTTGAGCAAAAGCAGTTATCGGCAAAATGAAAACTAATACCGAAAAAATTACTATTAAGCATTTCATAACCCGCCGTTTCATGTGGGAAATGGTCTTTTTAAGTAAAACTCTTTCCCCCGTTATGTAGGCTACTCAAATGTATAACGCTGTCCCAAAAAGCTTTTAAACTCATCCAACGCCGTTTTAATTGGGATTGCAAAACCAAGTCCTTCGGTATCAAGTCCGACTATTTTCCAAGTGTTGATTCCTGTAACTTTGCCATCCTCAGTAATTAAAGGGCCACCACTGTTTCCTTCATTAATTTGAGCATTAGTTTGAATATACGGGATTCCCTTAAATCTCCTAAATCCAGAATATATTCCTGAGCTAATACTATGCATTAGGCCTTTAGGCATACCAATAGCATAAAGGAATTGTCCACCTGCTAGTTGGCCAGGATGAATTGGCTGAATGAGGGGACATTTATATCCCTTCAATTTTAATAAAGCGAGGTCGTATTTATAGCTTATTTTAGCACCGTATATTTTGAACTTTGTCTTATCTATCAAATAGATATTAAATATACCATCCTTATCCTGTACCAGATGTTTGTTAGTAAGTATATAGCCATCATTAGTTATAAAGAACCCTGAACCAAAGCCCCCACTTTTTAGATTTTCTATAAGAACAGTTGCATTACGAGCTTTTTCGATTTCATTTTTCGGAGGAAAAGATTCTGAGAGTTGTGCCTGAAGGTCTTCTTTTGGGACAGTAGAAGGTTTGTTGGTATATACCCAATTGCCGTTTTCATTTTTGTATTTATATATTTTTCCAAAACAGGGGTTGTCATAAAGATTAAGAGTCAAGAGAAAAAGAAAAAGCGCAATGCCAAGGAAAAAAATGTTTTTCATTGCTTGCTTTCCTGTATTCAAAATAATCCGATACTTAGAGACTTATAGAAGACTTTAGAGTTATCAAAATAAGGGAAAATCTAAAGGTAAAATAGACCATTTAAGGCTCAGAAATCAACGAAAAAGATAAAATGAATGATTTTTACCTACATAGGGGTATAGAGATCGTTGAAATTTGAGGCTTAAATGCCTATATAAGTGGCCTGAAAATGGCTTGTGTGAGATGTTCTCTGCAGGGGTAAGGTTATGGGTTAGGCTATTTTGGGGCATATAAGACCCTAATTGTTCTTTGAAAACTGAAAATGTTTTTGGAATTTTTTCAGAGTCCAGTCGATATGCTGAATAAACTTTTTTAAATCACGTTCAGAAATTTGACTGACATCTTTTGAAATTTTATCAGTTCTTCTTTCATGTGATGATAACCAGTCTAAGGCATGCCCATCATATGGTTTTTGGTTTGGGAGTACAGGGTATAAATGGCAATGAAGCTCCCCGCTATCAGAGAAGCAACCAAGGTATATACGCTCTGGTTTTGGATCAAGTCTCTCTTCAAGTAACTCAATTCCCTTGATTACTCCGTCAAAAAGCTTTTTGAGGGTTTCAGGTGGCTGATCTTTAAGACCGCCTTCTATCTTCTTTTCTCTATTCTCATCAATAGCATATACCATGAGATGACCGGGTAAGATAGGCCTACAAGCTATTTCAATTTCCCAACCAGGACCTTTATCAAGCACACGTTGCTTTTTTAGATCTTCATATTCTTTTTCTAGGTCTCTCTTTTCCTTTTCTTCTTTATCCATTGCTATCCCCTTTCTAGAAAAAAGTAACAGTTATTTCTTACCCTTCTTTTCATACTTTTTGAGAAGGTCTTGGATGACTTCTTCAAGTATAGAATATATAGGATTTTATGCCTCAAAAATCAACGAAAAAGATAAAGTGAAGGGTTACCTATAGGGGTGAGTGAGATAATCGAAATTTGAGGGCAAAATGGGGCTTATGTAAGGATATAATTATGTCCTTTTATCCTTCTTAACTTCTTTTTGTTTAGCTGGACTATCAAGGAAGGATTTTAAGCAATATTCTATGATGTCATTAACGGAGCAATCTAAATCAATAGCTAATTTCTTTATATCCTTAAGGAGCTTTTCTTCTAACCTTGTTGTGAATTGAACTCTTGCCATGACCCCTTATAAACTTACATACGAAAAAAATCAATATGTCCTTTTTGAGATAAAAGATTTTTATTGACAATCCCTTTTAAACTTTTATAAGGTTATAGATACAGACTTTAAAACCTCTAAACCACAAGCGAATGACAACAAAAAACAAAAATAGACCGTTCAGATACCTCATTAGGGCGACCTATGAGGCGGCTTGCTTGCGGGCCGAGAGTAAATCTGAGCGGTTTTTCTATGGCCTAAAGGCCAGGAAGGGGGTTCTTATGGGAACCATTTACAAGAGAGGCCAGACCTACTGGCTAAAGTATTATCGTAATGGAAAGCCTTATTATGAATCAACCAAGAGTAGCAAAGAGACAGATGCAAAGCTGTTGCTTAAAAGAAGGGAAGGCGAAATATCAGAAGGTAAGCTACCCGGTATTTATTTTGATAGAATTAAATTTGATGAGCTGGCAGAGGATCTCTTGAGGGATTACAGGATTAATCAAAAGAAATCCCTTGTAAGGGTAAGCAGAGGCATTGAACACCTCAAAGGACATTTTGAAGGCTTTAAAGCAACCCAAATTAACACACCCCACATTCAGACTTACATCGAGACCCGACAAGATGAAGGGGCAGCCAATGCAACCATTAACAGGGAGCTATCGGCCTTAAAACGTATGTTAAACATGGGGGCCAGGCAAACGCCTCCTAAAGTTGACAGAGTGCCTTATATCCCTATGCTCAAGGAAAACAACACACGTAAGGGATTCTTTGAACATGGGGACTATTTAGCCTTAAGGGATGCCTTACCTGATTACCTGAAAGGCTTTGTTACCTTTGCCTATAAGACAGGCTGGAGAGTATCAGAGATAAGTAATTTAATATGGAATCAAGTTGACCGTGACCAAGGCATTGTCAAACTTGAACCAGGCGAAACAAAGAATGATGAGGGAAGGACAGTCTATCTTGATGAAGAGCTAAAAGAAGTCTTTGCTAATCAACGGAAGTCCAGAAAGAAAAGCGGGAAGCTAATCCCTTATGTATTCCCTAACCATGATGATAAAGACAAAATAAAGGATTTTAGGGGAGCCTGGGATAAAGCCTGTCAAGATGCTGAAATCGGAAAGCGGTTATTCCATGACTTTCGTAGGAGTGCAATAAGGAACATGGTAAGGGCTGGAATACCTGAAAGGGTGGCTATGATGGTATCAGGACACAAGACAAGGTCAGTATTTGACAGATATAATATTGTGAATGATACTGATTTGAAAGAGGCAGCGCAAAGACAAGAAGCCTACCTGCAGGGCCAAAATGGTTACAAAAAGGTTACAATTGCTCATTTTGATAAAAAAAGAGGATTCAAGCAAAATGCTCAAATCCTTAATGGTTAAGTGCCGGAGGTCGGAATCGAACCGACACGGACACGAGGCCCGGAGGATTTTGAGTCCTCTGCGTCTACCAATTTCACCACTCCGGCATTGGCTTTTGATTATAATTAAAGGGGATAAATTGTCAATAGAATAACCAGAGGTAGGTATTAAAAAAGCTCCTTTTTTTCTACACACATCTTCTCAAAAAATTCCTCGATTTTCATGGCTTTTCCTATCCAGCCGACAAATTTGATGCCTTCTTTTCCTGCATATCGCATGGCCAGTTCTCCTTCCCTCCGGTTGCCTGTATCATAAATACACAGCATATATTCACCTCTCTTTACATCCTGATCAAGAAGGACCGTAGCGCATGTAAAGTTATGTTCAGATATTTCCTGGTGAGCTATAGCTATAAGGAAGCTCCGATTTGATGAAAAGAATAGGTATTTTCCATTAAAATGGATTTTTTGACTACCTTTCTTTTCAATCCATTCCCAAGTCTCATCTTTGTAAGTACGCATAGATAAAATATATCAAAAATTCTTACAAAGAAGCTATGAAATTTTGATAAGAAGTATGATCTGCTTGATATTAATAAGAGTTACTGCTAAAGGAAACGTAATTTGTTGTCTATGTGAAGGATGTTTTTTTTAAAAGGAGAATAAAATGGGTGGAGCATTAGCAGGAATCAAAATAATAGATTTATCGAGGATGTTGCCGGGCCCATACTGCTCTATGATTCTGGCAGATCATGGAGCAAGGGTAATAGCAATTGAGGACAAGAGGTTTATGGCAGATGATATCTTTTTATCTCCTGTAAACAGGAACAAGGATCATATGACATTAAACTTAAAGACAAAAGAAGGACAAGAGATCTTCTTTAAATTGATACGAGATGCTGATGTCCTTATGGAAGGATTTAGGCCAGGTGTAACTAAAAGGCTCGGCATAGACTATGAGGCATTAAAGAAAATCAATCCAGGAATCATCTATTGCTCTATTACCGGTTATGGTCAGGATGGGCCATTCAGGGATATAGCAGGGCACGATGTCAATTATCTAAGTTTTGCTGGTATACTGGATATAATTGGTGAAAAGGATAGGACTCCCTGTATTCCTGGCATACAGATAGCTGATCTGGTTGGAGGAGGGATGAATGCAGCTATCGGTATCCTTTTAGCTCTTGTGGCCAGAGAGCGAACTGGCAAAGGACAATATATCGATATATCCATGACCGACGGTATGGTCGGTCTTTTACCTGTACCTCTTCATATCTTTCAGAAAAATGGCATAGTTCCACAGAGATCGGATAGCTTTCTCTCCCACAGATATGCATGCTACAATGTCTATGAGACTGCTAATGGAAGATATATCTCCATTGGTGCGGTAGAAAACCGATTCTGGCAGAATCTATGTAATGTTCTTGGCGTTCCTGAATATGGCCCCTTGCAATATGACGATAATCACAGGGAGGAGATACTGGATTTTGTTAGGAGCGCCTTCAAAAAAAAGACTTTAGAACAGTGGATTGAAGTATTAAGGGATAAAGATGTCTGCTGGGGAAAGGTCCAGGATCTAACCGAGGTCTTAAATGACCCACTTTTTTTAGCCAGGGATATGATCGGCGAGGTCAAGGATAATAAAGGAAAATCCGTAAAAGTACTGGGGATACCTGTCAAACTCAGCGACACACCAGGATCTATCCGCACAGCACCGGTTGGTTTTGGAGAAAGCACGAAAAAGATACTGGAGGAGTTTGGCTATACAAAAAGAGAAATTGAGGGATTTATGGAAAAAGGAGTTGTTTGAGCGGGAAAGGATTTTTTATGTGGATAAAGGAACCCGGTACAGTTACTGAGAGGATTGAATTTTTAGGTCGCCCAGAACTTTGTTCTTATCTCGTTAAAGGAGACACGTATGCCTTGCTTGGTGGAGCTATGGCACATGTCATACCTGATGTGTTAACCCAGCTTAATGATCTTGAAGTAGATCTGGAGCGAATCAGGTATCTCGTCATTCTCCATAGCCATTATGATCATCTTGGCATGGCTCCATATCTTGTAAAACAATGGCCATGGCTTACGGTTGCTATTAGCAAAGTTGGGGCACGTATCCTGACAAATCAAAAGGCCCTGAAGGTAATACAGGAGTATAACAACTCGATGGTAAAGACAGCAAATGGTGCTGGTCAAATTGAACCACTCAATTGTGTAAAAGAAGGTTTTCCTATTCATCGTATCATTAATGATGGAATGGAGCTTGATCTTGGAAATAGGGTAAAACTTCAGATTATTGATGTTCCAGGGCATTCTGTGTGCAGTATAGCTGTCTATTTCCCCCGAGAATACGCCCTTTTTCCCTCTGATAGTATTGGGTCCCTGACAGAAGAAAGAATCCTGCCTATGGGCAGCTCGAATTATGATGATTTTCAGGAAAGTATTAACAAGCTCAGCAACGTGGGCGCAGAGATTATCTGCCTAGAACACTTTGGGGCCCTCACACCACCTGAGGGCATTGAGTTTTGTGAAAGAGTTAAAAAGGAGGCCAAAGATTTTCGAAAGGAAATGATAGATACCTATAAGAGAGAGGCAGACATAGAGCTCACAATAGAGGAGCTTGCAAAAGATTTCGATTGTGGGTTATCAAAGGTGGGGCTTTTATCAGAGGACCTATTAAAAGATATCTTAAAGAGAATGATTACATTTGTTAACCACATAGAATAAACACATGCGTCCGTTATTGCTACTTTCTGTTTGTTTAATCATCGTAGATAGTACATTGGTAATAAATTGCCTTACATTTTTTAATAAAAGGAGATGACATGGAAGAGAAAACAAAGATTGGGATAATCATTTGTGACCGCTACCGCAGGTGTGCAGGCGGTAAATGTTTTAGATCGTTGCGGAATAGAGAAGGCGCCTTCAACCGGTACAAGAATATGGAAGTTGAAGTTGTCGGGTATACTACATGTGATGGGTGTCCTGGTGGCAATGTTGAATATGCTGTGGAGGAAATGATGGGAAACGGAGCGAAGGCGATACATCTTGCTACCGGACTAGTTGTGGGATATCCCCCATGTCCTTATATCACGTATTTTCATAACTTTATCAAAACAAAATATGGCCTTGAAGTCGTTTATGGCACTCTTCCTATACCGCAAAAATATCTCACTATGCATGATAAATTGGGAACATGGAATGATCCCACGTGGGAAGAAATCATTCAGCCTA
>Ga0114919_10001154_pt1 | contig 21279 bp, 22 predicted proteins | sample BlataG_FD_88682 | JGI IMG/M metagenome (GOLD analysis project Ga0114919, IMG submission 88682) | Deep subsurface microbial communities from Black Sea to uncover new lineages of life (NeLLi) - Black_00105 metaG | ecosystem: Environmental > Aquatic > Marine > Oceanic > Sediment | place: Atlantic... | reverse complement strand
CTTTTGGGCTTGGTCACTTTTTATACCATTCAGGGAGGAATCGCCCAGAGCTGGTCGGTGGCTAAGGGGACGCCGGTCAGGAAGGCGGCGGGATTGATACACAGCGACCTGGCGGAGGGTTTCATAAAAGCCGAGGTGGTTGATAGCGACGAGCTTGTCTCCCTGGGGTCCTACAGCGAGGTTTGCAGTGCCGGCAGGTTGAGGATTGAGGGTGAGGACTGTCCTCTGCACGGTGGTGAGGTGGTGAAGATTCTCCATCAGTGATGCAGTTGTGATTCGTTGTCCTATTTTTTTTGTGTTACGAGAGGGTTTTTAATGTATAATGAGAGTAATTCCTAGATCGTTGTGGGAAGAGAGGAGTGAAAGGCTTGCAGGTTTATGAGTCCATGATCATCGTCAGGCCGGATTATGAAGAGGATGCCTTGGCTGAGTTCAGTGAGGGGGTAAAAAATGTCCTCCAGGAGAACGGTGCTGAAGTTCTGCGCTTCTTCAATCTGGGCATTAGAGACCTGGCCTACGAGATCGCCAAGGAGAAGCGGGGCCGCTACTTCCTGGTATACTTCAAGGGGGGCAGTCCAGCGATCAACGCCTTGAGCCGCCACCTCAAGCTTACAGAGCATGCTATCCGCCACATGGTTGTGGTTGCCGAGGGGGAGCTCCCCGAGGAAGTTGACGGAGAGGCAAGTGACCTTATCACCGTGGCGGGTTCTTTTGAGGGTCGTGGTCGGGGAGGTGGTCGGGGTTTCCGGCGCCCCGCTATGAAGAGGGAAGAAGAACCAAAAGGGGAAGCGGAAATGGGGAAAAAGGCTGAATCCCCCAAAGAAGGAGCAGGCGAGGGGAAGGAGGAATCCGGCGAGCAACCCGAAGCCACCTCCGAAGGAAAGGCTTCAGAGCAACCTGCAGAAGGAAGTGAAGAGAAGGAGGCATAGCTATGTCTAATTATAACAAGATGTTTTTGATGGGCAATATCACCGCTGATATTGACCTGCGTTACACCCCCACAGGTACCCCTGTTGCCCGCTTCAATGTGGCGGTAAATAACTTTTACCGTGATTCATCGGGGGAGCAGAAGCAGAGTGTGGACTTCATTCCGGTGGTGGCTTTCGCACGCCAGGCGGAGACTTGTGCTCAGTATCTGGGCAAGGGCAGTCCTGTCTTTGTAGAGGGGCGTCTATCCATCCGTGATTATACCGATAAGGAGGGCAACAAGCGACGCATTGCCGAGGTGATAGCTCGTCGGGTGGTGTTTTTGCCCAGCAGGCGCCAGAGGGAGGAGGCTTTCGCCGAGCAGTCCGTGTCCGACGAGGGAGAGAAGGTTGAGGAGCCGACTGAGGAGCATCCTGAACCGGAGATGGACGACGATATCCCCTTCTAAGACAGAGTCTGTAAAAGCATCTGACGGTGGCGAGCCATCAGGAGATGGACAGACATCGTATGGATTTGTTTTCTCCAACCAGGGTGAACAAAGGAGAATCAGGTAGATGAAGACGAGGAAGCCAAAGCCAAAGCCAAAGTTCAAACGTTTCTTTAGGAAGCAGGACTGCTATTTCTGCGTGGAGAAGATAGAGGACATTGACTATAAAAATTTGGCAATGTTGCGCCGTTTTCTCAGCGATCGGGGTAAGCTACGCCCCAGGCGCTCAAGCGGGAACTGTGCCCGGCACCAGCGTCTGGTGGTAAAAAGTGTCAAGCGGGCTCGGATTATGGCTCTTCTTCCCTTCAGTGTTGAACACTATCGTTAACTGAGGGAGGGGAGCGGATGAAGGTAATTCTAATAAAGGATGTGGAAGGATTGGGCGAGCGGGGAACGGTGGTTGATGTGGCAAAGGGATACGCCCGTAATTATCTACTTCCTCGCAATATGGCAAAGGAAGCCACCGCAAAGGCCCTGCAGGCATATGAGAAGGAGAAGCATCTGGATGAACGTCGCCTGGAGAGGGAGCGTCTTGGTGCCGAGGACCTTGCCAGCAAGCTGAGCGGGTTGGTGCTTTCGGTAACTATGAAAACCGGCGAGGGAGACCGCCTTTTCGGTGCGGTTACCTCTATGGATGTAGCCAAGATGCTAAATGAGCGGGGTATCAGTGTGGACAAGCGCAACATCCGCATGGAGGAGAGCGTCAAAGCCCTGGGCACCCACATTGTGGAGATAAACCTGCCGAGAGGGGTATCCGCCCAGATACAACTTGAGGTTCGGCGTGAGGGAGAAGAGAGAGAAGAGAAGGAACAACCTCAAGAGACATCCTCACCTCCCGAGGGGGAGATGCCCCCCGCTTCTGGCGGGGAGGAAGTGGAACGGAAATAGTGGGCGTTTACCCCGCCTTTGGCGGGGTAAACCTTCTACTCATTTACACAAGATTTTGAATTCATACCTCCTTTTCACTCCAGAGCAAAAAGGGTGAAGCACGCTAAGTCCAATGGTTGATGAACGATACATGCCCCAGAATATAGAAGCCGAGAGAGCGGTCATCGGGGCTATGCTCCTCAAAAGCGACGCTATTGAGGATGTGGTCTGCAAACTGGATGAGGGGAGCTTCTATCATCCTCCCCACCAGGCAATTTATCGGGCGATTATAGATATCAACGCCCGAGGACAGGGTGTTGATGTAGTTACCCTGGTTGAGGAGCTGAAGAAGGACGGGAGGTTGGAGGAGGCGGGGGGTCTGGCTTACATCATGGAGATAATCCGTGATGTAGCCACCACCGCTCACCTGCAGGACTATGCCGGTATTGTTGACGAGAAGGGCGCCCTACGGCGCTTGATAGGCGCTATGGAGCGGGTTCGGGAGCGGGCTTTAGAGGACCGCGGGGATTTAGATGAGATTATGGATGAAGCTGAGCGGAGTATATTTGAGATATCCCAGAAGCGTGCAAGGAGGGACTTCATCCATGTCGGCGATATTATCCAGGACACAGTGCATGATATTGAGGATATCCACGCTCGCAAGGATAATGTAACCGGTCTAGCCACCGGCTTTCGTGAGTTCGACGAAATGACTTGCGGTCTGCAGAAGCAAGACTTGATTATCATAGCCGGGCGTCCCTCCTCAGGGAAGAGCGCCTTCGCCATTGACATTGTTCGTTTTGTGGGGGTGGAGAAGAAATTGCCCACCGCCATCTTTAGCCTGGAGATGTCCATAGAACAGCTGTCAATGCGCTTGATCTGCGCCGAAGCCCGTGTTAACGCTCATAAGGTGCGCTCCGGCTATATCTCTGCCGCCGAATGGAATCCACTCTTTCAAGCGGCAAATCGGTTGGCATCAAGCCCCATCTACCTAGATGATACCCCGGCGATGACCATAATGGAAGTTCGTTCTAAAGCCCGGCGGTTGAAGAGCCGTCATGATATCGCCCTGCTGGTAATAGACTATTTGCAGTTGATGCGGGGTAGTATCGGCAGGCCGGAGAGCCGTCAGCAGGAAGTAGCGGAGATTAGCCGATTCCTCAAATCACTTGCCAAGGAGTTGAATATTCCTGTGATGGCGTTGAGTCAGCTCTCTAGGGACATTGAGAAGCACGGCAACCGCCGACCCCAGCTCTCCGATTTGCGGGAGTCCGGGGCCATAGAACAGGACTCTGACCTGGTGGCATTCATCTGGAGACCGCACCAGCGGAGCACTGTGGAGAGCGAGGAGGAGGGAGATGTTGGTGCGGTAACCGCAAGCGATGCAATAACCGAGTTGATCATCGGCAAACAACGTAACGGTCCCACCGGCATTGTCAGGCTGATATTCATCGCTGACTACATGAGTTTTAACAATATAGATTGGTCAAAACAGACTGTGAAGTAGCATTCAATAGAGTGATCCATTAGCGACTTATGGCGCTTGCGACCTACATCTTAAATGGTTATGGGAAACGAAAAATCTGACCTTATTGAAGCCAACCGCTTCAATTTCTTCGCCGAGGTGAACCTGGACGCTATAGAGGGGAACACCACCCGCATAAAGAAGCATTTGAGCAAGGGCTCCAAGCTTCTGGCGGTGGTTAAGGACGACGGCTATGGACACGGTCTGCTGGAAGCGAGTCGGGCGGTCCTCTTGGGAGGTGCCGACTATCTGGGGGTGGTAGCGGCATACGAGGGTATCTGCCTACGGCAGGGGGGCATCTCAGCCCCCACAATAGTGATGGGAAATAGCGAACCCCATGAGGCAGGTAAGGCGGTAGCCGCCGGACTGGAACTTGCTGTCTTCTCCAAGGATATTGCGGAAGCCCTGCAGGGCGCTGCCTCGGCAATGGACAAACAGGTGGGGGTGTATATAAAAGTTGATACCGGCATGGGGCGGTTGGGCATTCTCCCACAAGAGGTGGTGGAATATGCCGGCTACCTCTCCAATTTTAAGCACTTAGATGTTTTGGGCTTAATGACCCACTTACCGGTTGCCGATGCAGAGGATTTGACCGTTACCGAAAAACAGCTTTCTATATTTCAGGAGCTGGTCAAGACACTACGGGAGGCGGGATTACGTCTTCCCTGTAACCACTGTGCCAATACCGCCGCCACCCTCAATATGCCCCGGTCGCATATGGATATGGTGCGGGTGGGCTTGGGTCTCTATGGTTATTATACCTCTCCGAGTGTAAAACGGGATGTGGCTTTAGCACCGGCTATGAACCTGCGCACAAGGGTGATTCACCTGAAACATTTACCCGAGGATACCCCGATAAGCTACGGTCAGACCTATCGCACCAAACGGGATACCGATGTGGTGGTAATTCCAGTGGGCTACAACCACGGTTACATTCGTAATCTGAGCAATGTCGGTATCGCCCTGGTGGGCGGAAGGCGGGTGGTGGTGGCTGGAGTGGTGTGCATGGATATGACCATGTTGGATGTGGGACCGGATAGTGGGGTAGAGGTCGGCGATATTGTAACTCTCATTGGAGGCGATGGCGAGGAGTTCGTCGGAGCCGATGAGTTAGCTCGTTCCGCCGGAACCATCCCCTATGAGCTCTTTACCGCACTCAATGGCAAGGTGCCCCGTCTGTATCTACAGGGGGGACAGGTGGTGGGCATTCAGACCGCAAGTTGGAGACTTCGGGAATGAACCGGAGGAATACACATCATCAAGGATTTCTGGGCTTAGCTGAGAGAGTAGGCAGGCGCATAATTGGGGGCTTTGAGTCTGCAGGCGGAATCGCCATCATGTTCTGGAGGGCGTTTTATAACATCTTCCTTCCGCCTTTTGAGGTTAAACGCAGTTTCCAGCAGATGGTAAGGGTGGGGGTGGAGTCGGTGCCGGTGGTTTTACTCACCGCAATTTTCACCGGTATGGTGCTCACCCTGCAAACCACCTACCAGATAGCCAAATTCGGCGCCGAGAGTTATATCGGCGGTGTGGTTGGCTTGTCCATGACCAGAGAACTGGTGCCGGTATTGACCGGATTGATGGTCGCCGGGCGGGTTGGAGCTTCCATAGCCGCCGAGCTGGGCACCATGTCGGTGACCGAGCAGATAGACGCCTTGAAGACTCTGGCTACCAACCCTATTCGTTACCTGGTCACCCCCCGGTTGGTGGCTTGTCTTTTTATGCTTCCGGTGCTCACCGCAGTTGCCGACACAGTAGGAATAGCCGGTAGTTATTTAGTGGCGGTTTTTCACCTGGGAATTCCCGGCAGTGCTTATATGAAGACCTTGTCAATGATCGTGGAATCCTTTGATGTGCTGACCGGTTTGGCTAAGACAATCATATTCGGGGGAATAATTGCCTCGGTATCCTGCTTCTATGGCTTCAATACCCGCGGCGGCGCTGAGGGCGTGGGTCGCTCCACCACCACCAGCGTGGTCAGCTCCTGTATTACTATCCTTTTGGCTGATGTTCTGTTAACCGCCCTGTTCACAAAATAGAATCACCTGGATTGGAGATGCCTGGAAGGGAAAAAGACAAGTCCCGTGCAAAAGGGAAAACCACCGTAAAAGAAAGAGCTAAACCCCTGATTGTTGCTGAGAGTCTGTATAAGAGTTTCGGCGATAATCATGTGCTGAGGGGGATGGACCTGACTATTAATGAGGGTGAGGTCTTGGTCATCATCGGTCGCTCCGGCTGCGGTAAATCTGTCTTTCTGAAGCATGTCATCCGCATTCTGCGCCCGGAGAGAGGTCGCATTCTCTTTGACGGAGTGGATATAAACCAGCTAAATGTGCGGGAGTTGACCGAACTGCGTAAGAATTTCGGCATGCTCTTTCAAGGGTCGGCTCTTTTTGATAGCCTGAGCGTCAGGGAGAATGTGGGCTTCTATTTTTATGAGTCCACCAAGATACCGATAGGTGAGATAGATGAGACCGTAAAGGAGAAATTGGCTATGGTGGGGCTTTCTGGTGTGGAGGATATCTTCCCTGCGGAACTTTCCGGGGGGATGAAGAAGCGGGTGGGTCTGGCTAGAGCCATCGCTACCGAACCCAGGGTGATAATGTATGACGAGCCCACCACCGGACTTGACCCCATTATGGCTGATGTCATCAACGAGATGATAATAGACCTACAGGAGAAGCTGAACATCACCAGTATAGTAGTAACCCACGATATGGTCAGCGCCTACAAGATAGCCACCCGCATCGCCATGCTCTACGGGGGGAAGATCATTGAGGTGGGCACCCCGCAGGAGATAAAGAACTCCCAGAATCCCTATGTCCAGCAGTTCGTAACCGGAAGCTACAAAGGACCGATTGATGTTCTGGAGGGATAGGCGCAGGCAATTTGTGAGGAGGAAATAGATGAAAGCGGAAGCGAAAGTTGGGATATTGTTATTTGTCGCCATAATCTGTCTGGCGGTGTTGCTTTTCTGGGTGGGGGTGTTTGATTTCATCCGGGGAGGTTTTAGGATATATGCGGATTATCCCCAGATAGGCGGCTTGAGCGAGGGGAGCGAGGTGCGCATGGCTGGGGTGTTGATAGGGAAGGTGGAGAAGATTGAGCTGATGGACAGGGAAGATGAACGGGTGGTGCGATGCACCTTGTGGATTCAAAAGGACACCGACATACCACAGGATTCAACCTTTACTATAAATATGGCCGGGCTACTCGCCGAGAAGTATGTGGAGATACTGGCGGGAAATATAAGTGGTCCTATAATTAAGGCTGGTGATGTGGTGGAGGGGGAAGCCGGTGCCGATATTGGGGCACTACTTTCCGGCGGAGGAGAACTGTTTGAACAGATAGGGGATATCGCCGGTGGGATTAAGGAACTGACCGATGAGGAGACGATTGCCTCATTAAAGCAGACTATAAAGAATACCGAAAAAATAACCGATAACCTAAATATTGTGGTCGCAGAAAGCATGGATAACATACGCATCTCCTTGGACCGACTGCGCTCCATCTCGGTGCGTCTGGACCAACTGCTTGCCCGCAACGAGGACAACTTGGACAATGCACTGAGGGACGCCAGCATCGTGGCTGAAGACCTGAAGCGCATAACCAAACAGGTGGAGATTACAATGTTCAGTGTGCAGTCTATCGCTGAGAAGATAGATTCCGGCCAGGGGACCGTGGGCAAGCTGATAAACGACCCCACATTGCACGATGAGATTCTGGAAACTACCGTTAAGGCAAAGGAGCTGATAAAGGATTTCAAGGAAAATCCCACCCGCTACATCCAGCTTTCCATCTTCTAGGGGTTGGGGCTATCGGTAGTTGAGGTAGAAGATGGATGTGGAGATAGATTGTGGATGTAGGTAACAACCTTTGCAGATTCAAGCGGTGGAGGGGGAGGTTTGGGTAACTCATTTCAATATTCATACCCATAGACGCAGTAATTCATTCGGATTCATAGGAGTCGGTTCTCCAAGCGCATTCTGCTTGGATGAAGAATTGAAAAGGCAGGACTGTTTTAATAAGTCTGGTTCTATCCGATTGTCACTGCGTCGACCCCAAAAGGGTCGGATTTTCTAATTTCGCTTTTCGGAAAGAGACAAATATGATATAATATATATTGTTGGTAGCCGGTGGCTGTGATTTATTTACGGGTCCGGGAGCGGAATTTAGCCATATTTGGTTTGCACAACTGGGGGAATAATATAGTCTTCTATTTTCCAATGTAGACAGAAATATGTCTTTTTCATCTTGCTCATTTTCAATACCCTCATTCCATTATTCGCATACTCATATCCGATAGGGGTGGTAACTATGCTAGTAAACTTTATACGGGTGATAATGGTCATCTCCACCTCCTGGGTGGGATATCTGATCGCCCCCTATCTTTTCCCAAACTCACCTTCCGCTCCCTTCTGGGGTTTGGGCGCCGGGTTAGCTTTGGGGGTCATTATCCTGCTGGTGGAGATAGGTCTCCAGCGCTATCCCGGAAAAGCACTTACCGCTGGTATCATGGGCTTGATAGTCGGGCTTATCGCCGCCAACCTGGTGGCTCCAGCTATCGTCAGTGTTGTTCGTGCTTCTTGGTATGTCCATGTTCTGCTTTTAATCATCTTCAGTTACCTGGGCATCGTGCTGGCGGTGCGCAAGATGGAAGATATGCCCTTCCTTGCCAATCTGCTGCAGATAAAGAGTAAGGGTGAACCCAGCTATAAACTACTGGATACCAGTGTGATTATAGATGGCCGTATCGCCGATATTCATGACACCGGTTTTCTGGAAGGGACTATGGTCATTCCCCGGTTCGTGCTCAAGGAGCTACAGCAGATAGCCGACTCCTCGGATACCCTGAAGCGCAACCGGGGGCGCCGGGGTCTGGATATCCTCAACCGCCTGCAGAAGAAAGCCGGCGTAGATGTTGTCATCCAGGATAAGGATTTCCCGGAGATACGTGAGGTGGACGCCAAGCTGGTAAAGCTGGGCGAGGTGATGGGCGGAAAGGTGGTGACCAACGACTACAACCTCAATAAGGTCGCTGAGTTGCAGGGAGTTGAGGTGCTCAATGTCAACGACCTTGCCAATGCGGTCAAGCCGGTGGTTCTGCCCGGCGAGCTGATGAATGTGCGTATCCTCAAGGAGGGCAAGGAATACGGTCAAGGAGTGGCTTATCTGGACGACGGAACTATGGTGGTGGTGGACAACGGTAGAAGCAAGATTGGTAAGAATGTGGATGTGCTGGTTACCAGCGTCCTACAGACCACCGCCGGGCGGATGATATTCACCCGCCTCAAAGAAGAGGTTGAAAGTGAAAGGCTCTAACCCACGACCGAAGACACTGGCAATAATCGTCGCCGCCGGGGCGGGACTGCGCTTCGGCGGCAAAAAACAGTTTGCTGAGCTTGCTGGCAAGCCCATCCTCGCCCATAGCGCCTCCGCCATCCTTTCTCACCCATGGATAGCCTTTGGTGTCATTCTGGTGCTTGAGGAGGATGTAGCCCGCACCGAGAGGGAGATAGTCAAGCCCCATTTGGAAGATTTCTCCATTCCCATTGAGGTGGTCGCCGGTGGGGTTCTGCGCCAGGACAGCGTAGTAGTTGGTTTGGGTTACGCCGACCGTTGTGACCCTCAACTTGTCGTCATCCACGACGGGGTTAGACCTCTTGTGGAGGCTTCCGCCGTCAATAGCTGTCTGCGCTCCGCCCAACAGCATGGCGCAGCCACAGTTGCTGCACTTGCGACGGACACCATCAAACAGTCCGTTAATGAGAATTTTGTGGAGGGGACGCTGGATCGCTCCCGCATATGGCTTGTCCAGACCCCGCAAGCCTTTCGCCGGGAGGTGATCATTGAGGCTCACCGGCGGGCGGCGGAGGAGGGGATTGAAGTCACGGACGATTGCATGCTGGTGGAGCGTTACCAGCTTTCATCGGTGGCGTTGGTGGACGGCGGACGTTTTAATATCAAGATTACCGAGCCGATGGATGTGGCAATTGCTGAGGCGGTGATTTCATATCAGTCCGGAAAGAGCCCATAGCGGCAGAAGGACTATTCTATAAATAAAACCCCCGCTTGCGAAAGTGGGGGCTTTTTACAGACCGATATTAAAGGATAGAGCTTTGATTAAACCGATTGGACCAGCTTGCGGTGTCCGGCTTATCTTCAATTCAGGAAGGGTGTATCTATGGTGCCACCACCCAGGCGTCGTCGTAACCCAAGGACTTGAGCTTCTCCTTCAGCAGGTCGGCGTCCAGCTTGGTGGCGCAGTCGCCCACCCGCACCTTCCAGTAGCCGTCTATGAACTCCACATAGACCGGCTCGGTAGGCACCAAGCCGAGCACTTTATCGGCGGTCAGGTCTGCGCCGTCATGGGAGGTGGTGGCTACCACCTGGACTCTATAAAAGGGACCGGTCTTGGTGGTCAGGCTTCCCTCGTAGATGGGCGTGGTCTCGGAGGTTTCAAAGGTGTCACCCTCTCCCACCACACCTTCTACTACAAACTCGGAGGAGGAGAGCTCTTCAATTTCCTCATCCAGCGAGGATTCGCTGGGGATAATCACCCCGCTTATCACCTCGCCCTTGATAATCTCTTCATCCTCGCTCTTGCCCCCACCGTTCCCCGGTCTGGTGGTGCACCCTATGATGAGAACCATTATGGTCGCTACCACAAAAAGGATTGTCATCTTTTTCATACCGTATCCCCCTTTCAACTGTTGGGGAAAGTGGTTTATATCAGCGGTAAAGGACCAGTTTGCGAGCGGAGCTGTTTCCTTCGGTGGTTAAATTGTATATATACATTCCGCTGGCAAGACGATTACCCTGGCCATCACATCCGTCCCAGAGGAGTTCACTTTGGTCGGCTTCAAGCGTAAACTGAGCCATTAGGCGTCCGCTCAGATCGTAGATAGTAAGTTCCCCCCCGTTCTGGGCTCCCCCCAGGGAGAACTTGAAGGTGGTGCGACCGGTGGTGGGATTGGGGTAACTCTGCGCCAGATAGAAACTCTCAGCCCCCACCCCGGAGGTGGCTTCGGCGCTTGCCACAGTATTGTTGTAACTCTCATAGACCGCTTCCAGGGAATAGAGGTAATGGGTATCAACCTCGGTCTGGTCGTCAAGATAGTGGTAAGCTCCTTGCCCGGTGATCAGCTCCTGATTTAGTTTTTTGCAGACGGAGGTTTTGCTTACATTTTCTGTAATATTGCTCTGTTTCTCGCCGGCATAAATTTTTGTGCGATAGAGGTTGAATCCCAGCAGGGGCTCCTCTCCAAAGTCGGAGACCTCCCATGAGAGCATCACCCCACTGCCGTGGGAGACAGCGGTGAAGTAAAGTAACTCCACGGGGACATCCCCCATGTAGTACCACATGTAATTGGATGCATAGGCAGTCCAATTGGTATAAGCCATATCCAAACTGGTGGAGTAGGTGTATTCCACGGAGACATTCTCCGTTCCCGATGGTGGCGCGGTCTTAAGAACCAGCCAGCCGTGTTGTAGGTCGTAGCAGTAGTCGGAGATGGGGAGGGAGGCTCCCTCCACAGTTACTTCGTCTATGGTGTGAAGGTGAGTATGGTCAAGATAGAACAACTGACGTGAACCGTCTCCGTCAAAGGTGTCGGTCTCGGAGTTGAGGCTGGCATTGTTTATGTCCCCGAAGACGATATCCTCTCCCACCAAACTTCCCAGCCCGACTGAATATGTCCACGAGGGGGTGGTCTCCAGAACTCCTCCCACATTGTCGTAAATTTCCATCTCCTCCCACCAACCGCAGGTAGCCAGTTCGTTGTAGCCATCGTTGTCGCAGTCCACCAGCACCGCGACTGAGTAGTAGTCTTTGTACTCGTCCGCATTTTGCCAGGAGGCGGTGGTCTCCAGGAAACCGCTGTTGTTCATATAAGCCCTAACCTTACTGGGGTATCCACCTATCTGCTCGTTATCCGCCACCACTAAATCCAGCCAGCCATCGCCGTCAATATCGCCGATGTCCAATTGCAGGGAACCGCGCTCCTCGGTGGACTCCCAGTCCGGTGTTCCGGGGAAAGAGCCGCCGGAATTGTAGAATACTATGTTGGGCTCCAGGTCGCAGGCGCAGGCAAGGTCCAGCCAACCGTCGTTGTCAAAGTCGCCGAACTCCACATCGTTCCCGTAGTATTCGTCATCCGACTCCCAACCTTTCGTAAAGGTGCCGTCGCCGTCGTTGTGATAGAGTAGGAACTTATAATTGCGATAGGGGGGATAGCGCAAGCCCTGGGCTAGGGCTATATCCAGATAGCCGTCGTTGTCGTAGTCCCCCAGGGCGACGCCGAAGGTGTTGTCGTATTCGGCGGTGTAAAATGTTGGTGTTGAGGAGAGAGTGCCGTCGGAGTTCAGATAGACCTGGTCCTGATATTCCTCCGCGTCCCCATCCCAGAATATAGAGGTCACCAAATCCACCCAGCCGTCGTTGTTTAGGTCGCCCATATCAATGTGTCCGGTATAATCGTCGTCGTCGGTGCGCCAGGAGGCAACCGTCTCCAGAACTCCTTCGTCGTTGAAGTAGATGCAGTCCGTCTGGCTGTATATATCGTTACCGTTTCCCACCACGAAGTCCAGCCATCCATCGCCGTCAACATCGGCAAGGAACCCGCCGGTGGAAACATCGTTGTAGCCGGTCTCATCCGACTCCCAGTCGGGGCTTTCGCCGTAGGGGATTACGGAGAGGGCGAGACCGACCTGGATGCAGGTGAGTGCGAATGCGAAAAGCGCTATCTTTGGTATGCTCATTGCTATAGACTCATCCTGATAGATTAAGGTTTAGAGGAAGTGGAGCAGAGCGGGATCGAACCGCCGACCTCATCCGTGCGAGGGATGCGCTCTCCCAACTGAGCTACTGCCCCACTGGTTTGTTTCCTCTGGAGTTTAGCACACTACCACAGATATGTAAAGAGGGAAGTTGTTGGAGAGACAAAGTTATCCTTTTTAACCCAGTAGATGGTGGAAGGGACAAGGGGTTTGGCTTTGCCCGTCAGGAACAGTTTATGTCCCCCACAACGAGGGGGCTATCTAAGATGTCATATTGCCATAAAAAAACGCCCCCATTTCAGGAGGCGGAAACGCCGTGTTATTCAAAAAGCGAGAGCGATGATGCTTGTGGCGCTTTTAATGGTCCTAGGATTGACTAGGTGGAAGCTTTGGTTACATTGACAGCCTGAGGACCCTTGTCACCATCAACAATTTCGAATTCAACCTCTTGACCCTCAAAAAGGGTGCGGAATCCTTCCTCTTGGATGGCGCTGTAGTGGACGAAAACATCGTCGCCGTCTGGTCTTTCGATGAAGCCGTAGCCTTTGTTCTCGTTAAACCACTTGACTTTACCTTTGATACGCATAGACAAAATCCCGAACAGAAACAGACCGAGCTAAATGCACTTCTCTATATATTGCATGTTTCAATGGTGCATAATGACTTATTCTGAGTGCGAGGATGGTTAATGCAAATTTTACTTGGTACTGCTTATTGCTCCTTGGGGTTTTCACCTCCTTTCAATTTTTATGAAACTATAACATTTATAATGACTTATGTCAAGTATTATCGGTCTAAATTTGCCTTTTTTCTGCCATCCCGGGCGTTCGGTTTTAACTTAAATCAAAGGGCATATTTTGAGCGCCATTATTGCTTTGTTGGGAATTAAGTAGCTGCTAGTAATGTGGTATGTTTATCGTTTGACAGGGAGGAGCTTTTATATTATTTTCAACTATGAGCACTTTTTATGGAGGAGATGTTTTGAATCAAACCATCCCTGAAGAGAGGCTACACCCCTAAGAAGATAACCAGATGTCCCTTCATCAAAGAATTTCCTCAAATATTACTGTTCTGCTGTTGACGGCAGCCCTCTTAGCCGGCTGTGCCAAGACGGGAGTTCCCCCGGGGAAGGGCGTCGACCCCACCCGGACCACCACCGCCCTCATCTCCACAGTGGTGGAGGACTCCACCCACCTTATCCTGACCTTCAGTGGGGGTTTGGAGCCAAAGGAGGCGCAAAAGGAGGAGAATTTCCTCATCCAGGATGAGCAGGGCAACAGACTGGAAGTGGTGGGGGTCATCCAGAACCGTGCCGATGTGCTTACCGTCATCACTGTTCCCCAGAAGAAGGGTGACAGATACATCCTGCGTATAATTAACCTGCGGGATGAGAATGGAATATTGTTGGCAGATGTCGTGACTGCCAAATTCACCGGTTCCGCAATGGAGGATTCCACCTCTCCCGCTCTGGTCCTTAGTTATCCCCCCCATGAATCTACGGGTATCGGTATTCTCAGTCCCATCACCCTTACCTTCAGCGATCTGATGCGGGCTGAGAGCCTGGCGGATGCGCTGGAGATGGAAGACGACCTGGGACAAAAGGTCGCCTTCACTCTGGAAGGTGAAGGAGCTCGCTTCAGTATAATTCCCGACCAACCCTATGATTACTCCACTATCTACTACCTGCGCCTGCACACCACCGCCACCGACGGCAACGGAAACTCCCTCTACCGGGAGGAGTTGGTCCAGTTCACCACCCTTGCCGATTCCAGAACAGCATCTATCTCCGGCACTGTTGAGTCCCTTTTCGGCGACACCACCCCTCAAGGCACCCGCCTCTGGCTCTCCGACAGCCAGGACCCCACCTCCTCCTCCCAGATAATATACGCTCAGACGGTGGTAGCGGAGGTCAACCCGCAGGATTACACAGAGGATGAGACCCCACCTCCTGAGGGTGCATTCTCCTTCAACGGCTTAGCCCCCACAGGAAGCGGTATCTTCACCTACTACTTGCATGCGGCAAAGGACCAGGATGGAGACGGTGTGGAGGAGTTTTTGGGCGGATTGGGCGCCAAAGGGGAGGTCACCCCTCTGGGCTTGGGGGTCGGTGAATGCCGCAGTGGATTGGTGGTTACCCTGGTGGAAAAGGACCTCATCGGTCCGAAGGTGGTGGATGCCTGGGCGGAGCCAAACCCCGTGCTCTATGGCGATACCCTCCTGCTCAAAGCCCTGATCAGCGACCTGGGGACCGGCGATAGCTATATTGAGCAGGTGGAGGCATTCGTCGGACAAATAGGCTCCCACGGCACCGGCATAGCCCTGCTTCCCGCCCTGGGTAAATTGGGTGCGGGAAGTCAGGCGGCGGTCAGCGCCTATATCTTCGGTTTGTCGGAATTGGGCTTGAAGGAGGGTGAGAGCCTGCCGGTCTTTATCCAGGCGAAGGACGAGAGCGGAAACTGGGGGGAGTTCTTCCGTGTGGATGTCTCCGCTCAGAAGCCGGCGGATAGAGCCTACTTTGAGGGTATGGTCACCTTTGAGCAGGTTGCGGTGGCTGGTGCGGTGGTGGTAGCCATGGATGGGGAGACATCTCGGGTGGTGAGCGCAACCGTCGCCGATGATGAGGGCTACTTCCGTCTGGAGGCACCTCCCGGAAGGGGGCTGACCGTTCTGGCTTTTAATGACGCCAATGGAAACGGTCAGTTGGACGATGTGGAGGCTAGGGGCGATGTCTCCGCCTCTCCTCCAGCCAGTAATCTGCATCTCAAGTTGATGTATGTCCCCGCCTTCGGCTACGCCAACGCCAGGCTTTCGCACTTCGCACCCTTCGGGGGAGAGGAGGAGCGCTATGAGCTGTTCGTCTGGGCGCTGGTCTCCGACGAGGACTACGACCTGCATTCGGTAACCGCAACCCTACCCAACGGAAGCGAACTGGGGCTGAACGATGAGGGGCGGGAGGGCGATGTAGTTGCAGGCGACGGCATCTATTCACTTCTGGTAAGCCTTTCTCCGCAGGAGATTCCTGTGCCGGGTGTGGTCGGGGAGGGGTTGACCTTGACCGCAGTGGATATGGTTGGCAACACGACCATTGTGGGTTGGGCACAGTTCCCCGGCTTGGCGTTGGTCAACCTGGATTTGGTGGAGAGTATCACCGCTCTGGATGACGGCGAGGTGGTGAACATCTCCTGGCAGGGGGTGGATTTCCCCGAAAGGGCGACCTATATCATCTTCATCATCCCCAAGGGGGTCTTTGAGGGGTTCAGTGGACCTGACACAGGTGAGGTGTGGAGCAACTTTGCCCGCCCCACCCGCCTTACGGAGCAATACATTGACCGGGCAAGGATATCCGGTTATTGGGGAACACCCACCGGAAGCCGTTATGTGGTGGCGGTGGCGGTGCTCGGTGGTGATACCAGGAAGACGGAGGATATGGACAAATCCTGGGCTTTCGTTGAACTGGTGCGCAAGTAAGGAGGTTATGGGGCTGGATTTTGAGGTCGGCTGTGATATAATGTCTTTGAAACTGTGGAGAAATTTTCAGCGGAGGGTATAGATGATTGACGGGGTAAAGATAAAAAAACTTCGGTTCATACCGGATGAGCGTGGTCATCTAATGGAGATACTCCGTTCCGACGACGAGGAGTTTGCGGACGATTTCGGTCAGTGCTACATCACCATGGCATACCCCGGGGTGGTCAAGGGCTGGCATTACCACAAGGAGCAGACCGACCGCTTCTGCGTAGTTGCCGGTATGGGCAAGGTGGCACTCTACGATGGTCGTGATGACTCCCCCACCAAGGGCGAGGTCAACGAGTTCTTCATCGGGGAGGCAAACCCCTGCCTGCTGGTCATTCCCCCCGGCGTGGTGCACGGCATGAAAGCAATCGGGCGGAAAGCCTGCTACCTGCTCAACATACCGGACAAGATATATGATTATGATAAACCCGATGAGTATCGCATTGACCCCTGGGATAACGATATACCCTATGACTGGGGATTGAAGGAGGGGTAGGGGGGGATTTTAGTTCGTGGTTTATTATTCTAGTTTTCAAACTGGAATAAGAGTGTAGAATAGAGGTGAGAAAAATGGATAACAAGGTTGTTTTTCGCGCATCGGTCAAAGCCCCATGGGAAGGAGAGCTTCCTATAGATGAACTTCGTCATATCCTTCAGACTGTTGAAAAAACTTTTTATGGTATTGGAGGGAAGAATAAGGGGAAGCCTATAGAGGGGGTGAGGCTACTGGCGAAGGTAATAGCTGGCTCTTGTGCTGTAGAATGCCGCACAATTTCGACTGATGAAACGCCTACAAGTGAGGGCGACAATCGTTTGCGTCTACTTCAAAGGACTTTGACTAGGGTTAAAGAAAAACCTACCGAAATGGCTCTTACCCCTGAGGAGAGAAAGATTATTATTAATTTTCGAGAAATGTTTGAAATGATAGGAAAGAAATATCCAGTTACAACTGCAATCGGCGACAATATTCTTGAACTTGACGACCTATGGAATGAGAATGCAGAAAACTTGACAAAGTCTGAGTTGCAAGAAAAAGAGGTGGCCCTTTGGGGGAAATTGATGGAGGGGGATTTCCGGCTTGGAAAATACTCATGTAAATTGGTTTTGCTAACTGGTGAAGTGATGGCTTGCAAATATAGTCATGAAATGGAAGATGTTGTTGCTAAACATCTACAACCATTGAAGCGTGATGTTGTTGTAAAAGGAATAGAAAGAAAAGAAGCTGAAAAGAATCCTGTGCTTCACATTGTTGAGATTATTCCGCAAACAGATCTTTTTAATATGGATAAAATCCCTACTGAGAAAAAAGACCCAGATCGTTTTCTTGGTATAATTGCAGATGTAGAAGAGACTGCGGATGAACTAACGGAGAAAATGATTAAGGCAACTTGGGGAGATGAGTAATATGCTGATTGTCGTTGATACAGATATTGTAAACTACTATATTAAAAACGATAAAATTTGGGTTGACTATAAACGACTATTAAAAGAAAAAAGTGCAGATGATTCTTCAAATTGGGTATTATGTTTTGCAACAATTCAAGAGCTTTTTTCTTGGACCCTTACAGAGGCTAAATATGATGAATCTGTTACAAGCTTCATTAAAGAATGTAATATAGCTAATGTTACATTGAGTTGCTGTAGGGCTGCTGCTCGCATAAGAAACTACTATGGCAGGACAGAAACTAGATGGCATGATGTTTGGATTGCGGCAACTGCTATAGATAATAATCTCCCATTAGTAACAAATAATCCTAGGCATTTTAGTAGGCTTGAACGGAAATTTAGGCTTAAACTGGTAACAAAAATAAGAAGTAAGAAAGAATAAGTGTTTCAAATTTACACATCCAAAAACCTAACCCCATCATGAAAGGTATCCTCCTCTGTGGGGGGAGCGGAACCCGGCTCCACCCCCTTACCAAAGTGACCAATAAGCATCTCCTGCCGGTCTATGACCGACCGATGGTCTATTATCCTCTGCAGACTCTGGTGCAGGCGGGAATTGAGGAGATAATGTTGGTGACCGGGGGAAATCACGCCGGTGAGTTCCTGCGCCTGCTGGGCACCGGCGCCGAGTTCGGCTTGAAGAAGCCCCTCTCCTACGCCTACCAGGAGGAGGCTTTGGGTATAGCTCACGCCCTCTCCCTTGCCGAGGATTTTGCCAGCGAGAGTCCGGTCTGCGTCATCCTGGGAGATAACATCCTGGGCTCGTCCATCGCAGATGCGGTCACTGAGTTCACCGCTGACCCCAGGGGAGCCATGGTCTTCCTCAAGGAGGTGGACAACCCCAGCGAATACGGCATTGCCACCCTCAAGGACGGCGAGATTACAGAGATAGTGGAGAAGCCCAAGAAGCCGAAAAGTAACCTGGCGGTCATCGGGGCCTATCTCTACGAGCCGGCGGTCTTTGAGGTGGTCAAGACGCTTGAGCCCTCAGCGAGAGGGGAGCTGGAGATAACCGATGTCTCCAATCACTATCTGCGCCAGGGCAAACTGAAGTATAAGCTCTATGAGGGCTATTGGGGTGACGCCGGGGAGAGCATAGATACTCTGCTTGCGGTGAGCAACGAGGTGGCGGGCTGGGGGAAGGAAAAGTAAATAGAAAAAACTTTTAGTTTAATCCGTTTCATAGGAAGTGTTCTATACTTTAATGTTTTAGGAGGTTGCCAAATGTGTAACGAGTTTTCTGATGATGATAAAAAACTAATTAAATTGATTGAACAACAAAGAAACCTAATGATTGCAGTTTCAGTAGGAGAACGTCCTTTAATAAATTATGTCGTTGAATATATTAAAAATAGAGATGATATATTAAAAGCTTTAAGAAGACGAGGAATTCAAGACCCAAACCCTCATAATGATCTTTGGGATTGGTTTGGGAAATATCAAAGTGGTGACCTTCCTACATATAAATCACGTAGGGATTACATATCGGATATTTATAAGGCTTTAATTAATTATATTAAACAAGGATATTCTGTGAGTGTTTTAGAAGAGGCAACTGGATGGACAAAAGTTGACCAAGATCTCAGTTATATGCGTGAGCAGCTTGCTAAAGCCATAACTGGAACACAATTCCAAGGAGTTGGGCATACATGCCGTGAAATTTTTATTTCACTTGCACAGTCTGTTTATGATCCTTTACTTCATTCACCAAAAAATGGGGGAAACTTTAGTGAAACTGATGCAAAACGAATGCTTGAGGGATATATTTTAAAAGAACTTTCTGGACTTGTCAATGAAGAATTACGTAAGCATGCGAAAGCGTCACTTGCCCTAGCTAATGCCTTACAGCATAGAAGAACAGCGAACTTCCGTGATGCTGCTCTTTGTGCAGAAGCAACGTCATCTTTTGTAAATTTGATTGCTATTATTTCTGGAAAGAGAGACCCAAAGTGAGGTGAAAATGAAAATCTCCTACGATTCCGAGGTGGATGTTTTATATATTCGCTTTAAGGAGACCGAGGTATCCACAGAACACCTCGCTGAGGGAATATCCGCTGACTACGATAAAGATGGTAATCTGGCGGGCATTGAGATACTTGATGCCAGCAAAATGTTGGGGGATAGGGATTTCTTCCGTCAGATAATTGTGGATAATCTGGTAGGGTCATCAAAGTAAAGGAAAAGGCTTTTTATGAACCTGCTCATCACCGGCGGAGCCGGCTTCATCGGTTCAAACTTCACCCGCTACATCGCCCGAAAATACCCCGACTGGAAGATAATCGTCCTGGATAAGCTCAACTATCGTGGCAGGCGGGAAAACCTACTGGAGGTGGAGGGGAGACCAAAATTCCACTTCATCCACGGGGACATCTGCATAGAGGGGGATTTAGCTCCCCTGCTTCCGGGCATAGATTGGGTGATAAACTTCGCTGCCGAGACCTTCGTTGACCGCTCCATCATGAGCGCCGACGACTTCGTGCGCACCGATGTCCTGGGTGTCTTCACCATAATGGAGGCGATGCGGGAACATTCCCCCGAGGGGCGCCTACTGCACCTCTCCACAGACGAGGTCTATGGGGAGATACTGGAGGGAAAAGCCGGCGAGGATTGGCCCCTTGCCCCCCGCAATCCCTACTCCGCCTCCAAAGCCGGTGGAGAGATGCTGGTCAGTTCATATATCAACACCCACAACTTTTCAGCGATAATCGCCCGCCCCTCCAACAACTTCGGTCCCTATCAGTTTCCGGAGAATTTTATCCCCCTGTTTATCACCAACGCTTTGGAGAAAAAGCCCCTACCGCTCTATGGAGACGGACGGCAGGTGCGGGACTGGCTCTTTGTGGAGGACTGCTGTGTGGCTTTGGAGATGCTTATGGAGAAGGGCGAGCTGGGGGAGGTCTATAATATCGGCGGGGGGGAGGAGCGAGAGAACATCCTGGTGGCGGAGCTCATCTGTCAGGAGTTGGGGGTGGACAAGAAAGCCATCAAGCTGGTCAAGGACCGTCCGGGTCACGACCGTAGATACGCTCTGGACAGCGGCAGGCTCGCCTCTCTTGGGTGGGCTCCCAGCAAGCCCTTTGAGGAACGATTGACGGAGACGGTGCGCTGGTATGTGGAAAATGTTGACTGGTGGAAGCCGCTCAAGAGTGGGGAGTATAAGGAGTTTTATCGCCAATGGTATGGGGAGAGGCTGTAGGGAGTGAGGAGCAGGTATAGGACTTGGTTGATTATGGAAAAATTATGGTGACCGGCGCACTTGGGCAGTTGGGCAAGGAGCTGGTCGCTTTGCTAATGGAAGCCGGCTATCAGGTGTCAGCCGTTGACCTGCCGGAGTTTGACCTAACCGATTCCTCTGTGGTGGAGGCTCATCTTTCCAGCGAACGACCGCAGTTTATCTTTCACTGCGCCGCCTACACCGATGTGGAGCGGGCCGAGGAGGAGCAAGAGATAGCAAGCCAGATAAACGCCACTTCCACAATAGCCTTAGCTGAATGTGCGAATAGGTTCGGGGCACCCCTGGTCTATATCTCCACCGACTTCGTCTTTGACGGAGGACAGAAGAAACCTTACACAGAGGATATTTACCCCAATCCGCTCTCAGCATATGGTCGTTCAAAACGGGATGGGGAGCTGGCGGTTATAAAATCCTGCCGAAAGTACTTCATCGTCCGCACCTCATGGCTCTTCGGTCGCTCGCCTTCCGCCTTCCCGCAAAAGATACTGGCAAAGGCTTCCG
>Ga0114919_10001153_pt1 | contig 21282 bp, 17 predicted proteins | sample BlataG_FD_88682 | JGI IMG/M metagenome (GOLD analysis project Ga0114919, IMG submission 88682) | Deep subsurface microbial communities from Black Sea to uncover new lineages of life (NeLLi) - Black_00105 metaG | ecosystem: Environmental > Aquatic > Marine > Oceanic > Sediment | place: Atlantic... | reverse complement strand
TAAGTGGATTCAGAAACCGGACCTGAGCCCATACGGCATTGACGTAGATGCAACGTACGATGAATGGGGCTTTTACCAGCCGCAGATTCTTGCGGATGATTTTAACTGCATTACGACCGGGCCGATTACAGACATCCACATTTATGGCTCGTGGTGGCACGATGACGTATATGACCCGATGATGGTTATGTTCACGCTGAGCTTTCACGAGGACCTTCCCGTCGGCCATCCGCGTAACCCCTTTCCCTGGAGTATACCCGGAAATGTGCTGTGGTGGCGGCAGTTCTATCCTGGGGACTTTATAGTTGATTACTATGCAGACGCCCAGGAGGGCTACTATATGCCCTGCACCGGCATCTACGAGCCCTTCGATCACTTCGGGGTCTGGAAGTACAGCTTCTACCTCCATCCGGGGGAATTCATCCAGGAAGGTACTGAGACGAATCCGGTAATTTACTGGCTGGACGTTCAGGCCATGCCGATGGGTGGCCCGCCGGATCCCTTCAATAGGTTCGGCTGGAAGACCTCAGAGGATCAATGGAACGATGATGCGGTCTGGGCTATAGGTATGGAGCCGATGCCGGTTCCCGGTCCGTGGGAAGAACTACGCCATCCGGAGACCTGGGAGTCGCTCGATTTGGCATTCGAGATTACAAGCGAGGAAGAGAAAGAGGAGCTCGTTATCCACCGTCTCGTAGCTGACGATTGGCGATGTGACCAGAACACACCGGTGACGGCTGCTGCATGGTGGGGCTCTTATCTCGGCTATCAGTACCAGCCGTGTCACGGCGAGCTTATGCCTCTACCGGTTAAGCCGGATTACTTCCTCTTGACAATTTGGGACGATGTGCCGGCGAATCCGGATGACCCGCTCTCGTATAGCCATCCCAACGATATCATCTGGGAGTATGAGGCCTATGATTACGATGAAGTGCTGGTCGGCTATGATAAGCATCCCCATGGTGAACCAAATGAGCCGGTCTTCCGCTATTCGGTGCGGCTACCCGACCCGAACTGGTTCCTCCAGGAAGATGCCAACGGCGTCTACTGGTTCAGTGTTGTGGCAGTGTACGATGAGAATGAGCCCTACTATGATTGGGGCTGGACGAATCACGAACACATGTACAACGATGATGCCGTTGCCGGGTATCTGGACATCGGCGGCCCAGAGCCGGGATGGGTCTGGGAAGAGCTTTATGACCAGACCGGGATGACTGAGGATATGTCATTTATCCTGTACACTGAGGAATGTCTCAACATAACCGCACCTGAGTACGCCAATTGGGTTTACTGGAACAAGCCTGATTGCTGGTGTTATGCCAGACAGTGTCGTGGTGACATAGACGGCAAGAAGCTGGGTCCGTACTGGGTCAGCTTGAACGACCTGGCACTCTTCAAGCTATCGATCGGCAAGATGGAGAATCAGTTACCTCCAAATGGTATATGTTCGGACCTCGATCACGCCAAACTCGGGCCGTATTGGGTCAGCTTGAACGATTTAGCGATCTTCAAGCAGTACATCGGCAAGATGGAGCCACTGATACCTCTTTGCGACCAGCCTCCAATATACACTGGGCCTTACAACTTCTGGACATCCCCATAGTGAACGTATACTAACCTGTGCGATAGCAAAGGGCTGTGGGCTTTTTCGCCCACAGCCCTTTTTCTTTTTGCCCCGTTAGAAATCCCCGCCGAAAGCAAGACAGGTGCGTTCGGCATTTTATTTCTAAGGGGACTTGCTCATATTGCCTCATTTACGATTTTGATTTCTTTAAATCTGCAGAAATGCTCAAGCTCTTTTCTGATATCTCCGTAACATGTTACGCGGTGCAGTCCACGTGACCAGTTTTTCCATAATTTCTCCGCGTCGCCGTCCACCTTGACTGTAATCTTGGTTCGACAACCTCTATCCACATCAGGAGTATTGATTATTTCACCTGTGAAGTATAGCAAAAGGTCTGTCCCAACCAATTTTGCCTGAGTTACTTTCTGGCCGATGCGCATAAATACCTGCGGCACAACCCCCTCTCGACGCTCCATAATACTGCGCAGCTTGTATGGGGCAGCGGGGCCGTCCGGCCCATCCATTTTCGTTGTCCCAAGACAGTGAGCGAGAATGATACTGTTGCTGGATTCATCTATCGTGGGGTCACTGATGAAACCTGGCCTTGCCACCAAGCCCTGGTACAGTATGTGCGTCACAGCGGACTGCAAATCCGATTCGCAAATACCACCGAATCCCATATTATTCAGCCGGGTAAAACCAATACAGGGGTAGGCGTAGGACTGACAGAGCGGGCCGAACATAGTACCATAACAATCAACAGTCATTACGGTTGCGTCTTCATCATCCAATAACTTTTCAAAAGCCAGCGCCAGTTTGCAGGACTTGTGAATTTGCTCTCTGGATGGTTCAACGACTTTAACGGCTTCTTTTATCCACCGCTCGGCCTCCGCTCTTGCCTGTTTATCGTTGACAGCATTATAAGCATCGAGCATCTTTTCGAGTTCGATTCGTTTAATCTCTGTTCCAAATTTGCTTTTTATGTCATCAGCATATTTACTAAATGATTTGGTTGTAAGGTTAAGAATCTTTGCCTCTCTTAAATGATGAATCGCACGAAATGGCCTTATGGCGGCCGCCAGTTGTCTATAATCGCTGGTAAGCAGGCATTCCATTTTCGCCCCCAGTTCTTGTTCCTGTAATGCGCCGAAGGAAGTCCATCCATGCCCGGAATATGGGACGGCGAAAACCATTGTTGGCTGACCTACGCTGAGAATTTCATTTAGAATTGGTCTTATCCCCATGCTCAAATGGATTACCAAAATACCATCTACGTCTTTCAATTTGTCATTGAGTTGACCAGCCTGCTGGCGAGAAGTAACCAACTCATCAACAACAAACTCTACATCGGACAATTCGTCTTTTAATTTTGCGAACTCGGATTCATAAAATCGTATCTCCTCTTTAAAATTCAATTTCGGTTTTGGCCAAAGGCCCCCACCTGCCATGTAAATCCTGGCAACTTTAACTTTTGTTCCTCTGCAGCCCGGACTTATAAGCCTTGGGCCTTTTTGCTCACTCAGGACGATTGGCCTCTGGCACCCGATACCAGCCAGGCATAGAGCGCTGCCTGCTGCTGTCAATTGCAGGAACTCTCTTCGATTAACTTCCTTTTTCATTGCAATATCCTTTTTCTTACTTGTCAAATACAGTCTTTTTGCAAAGGTTTTAAGGGCGTTCTATTATTTCTTGTAATACGCTTATTTGGTTATCGTACAGAGAACTTGTGCACGGTCAGATGCGTGTATTTTTCACCTGGTTTTAGAACTACTGACGGAAATTGCGGTTTGTTTGGCGAATCCGGAAAATGCTGCGTTTCGAGGCAGAAGCCGCTGTGCTTGTTATAGACGGTGCCTTTGCCCTTATTGGAGCCGTCCAGAAAGTTTCCGGTATAGAACTGAACACCCGGCTGGGTGGTGGAAATTTCCATCACACGCCCGCTCTTCGGTTCATAAACCGAAGCCGCCAGGGCCAGCGAGCCATCGGAAGAGTTCAGGACGTAATTGTGGTCGTAACCGCCTTTGACCTGTGCAATTCTTGAGCCAATGGGCGTCGCAGTGGTGAAATCCATTGGCGTACCTTTGACCGATTTTATTTCACCGGTCGGTATCAGGCCCTCATCGACAGGAGTGAAATGGTCGGCGTTTAGCATAAGTTCGTTGCCAAGGATGTCGCCGGAATCGTGACCGGCAAGGTTGAAATAGCTGTGATTTGTAAGATTGATAACGGTGGCCTTGTCTGTTTCGGCTTCGTAGCTGATTTTCAGCTCGTTATCGTTTGTCAGCGTGTAGGAAACTATACAGGAAAGATTGCCGGGATAGCCCTCTTCGCCGTCGCAGCTTCGGTACGTCAACTTTAGGCCAACGCTTGTCTCTGTTTGCATTTGCTCTGCGTTCCATACGGCCTTGTCAAATCCTTTGATGCCCCCGTGAAGATGATTTTCGCCGTTATTTGTTGCCAGAGTATATTCGACATCGTTGAGAGTGAATTTACCTTTGGCGATACGGTTTCCGTAGCGGCCTATAGTAGCGCCAAAATAGGGATGGCCCTTGATGTATTCGTCGAGAGTTTCGTGACCTAACACAATATCGGCAAAGTTCCCATCGCGGTCGGGTACTTGAAGTGATCTCGCAATGCCGCCATAGGTCATTATCTCGGCCTGTAAGCCGTTGGCGTTGGTCAGTGTGTACAAATCGACCGTTTCGGCCTCCGATGTTTTTCCGAAATCCTGTTTTTGAATGCTCATTTTTTTCTCTCCGTATGCCGTGGTTTCCTTACAACCAAACATTAACAATATTGCGACAGCCAACAGAATGAGAAGGTACGTGGTTCTCATTTTTACGTCTCCTACTAAAATTTTTCGAGGTCTGTTTTCTTTTCTCTGAATATCAGCTAACGACAGCTTTTTAGTTGCCTTGTTCTGTACCGAACATATCAGCTAATAATTTTTGAATTTTATTGTCTTTATCCAATTGCGCTCTGTTCAAGATATCCTGTAATTCACCCTTATCGAGCCAAAGGCCGTCGCCCCTGCGGCACTTGTCTATAAGTAGGGTAGGCGTGGATGGGCCGACAATGATTTTCTGCATTTTTTTGAGGCATATTGGGCACTTTCTCCGCTTTTCCGTGCACTTGGAGTCGATTTTGAACGAGTCGAGCAGTTTCTTGGCCTGTTCGGCGTCGCCGAGCAGAAGTTCCAATTCCCCCGCATCCAGCCAGATACCGCCGCAGTCGGTGCAATGGTCGATTTCAACATCGGCCAGTTCGAGGGTAATCATTGCGTTTTTGCAAATCGGACAGTCCATAATGCTTCTCCACCGAAAAACCTAAATTGCAAGGCTATATTATACACGCTGTGCTTTCAGGTCAAGAAAAGCCTGCCGGACAAAGCAAATATTTGTGCTTGACGCTAATATAAATAGCGGATAGCGTATAGCGGATAGCATATAACGGTTAAAAAATTAAAGGCGCGGGAATATGATAGTTGATTGCCACACACATATAAATTGTGCTGCCGGCGATGTTGGGGCATCGGAGCATCTGGTAGCGGCAGAAACTGTAGATATCTGCATAGTACTGGCTACTGTGGCCGATTCGAGCCAGCAGGTTAATGAAACATTATCTGAGTATGTGGCCAAGCATAAGGAAAAAATGGTTGGTTTCGCACTCGTAGAACCCACGAAAGACAAGACAACCGTTAAGACTCTGACATCTATCACCGACAAGCTGGGACTTAAGGGTGTGGTTCTGTATTGTTCAAGTTGTGGTTTCCACCCTGCTCACAGCAGAGCGATGCGGTTTTATGAATCAGCTGAGGAGCTTGGCCTGCCTGTTTTCTTTCATAACGGGGGACCTCTGGAACCTGATGCGGTTCTGGACTATGCACAGCCCTTTTTGCTGGATGAGATTGCCAGGCAATTTCCATCGTTGAGAGTTGTCATTGGAACTATGGGTTCCCCCTTTGTTGAGCAGACATTTTCTATGGTTGCCAAGCACGAAAATGTTTATGCGGATTTGACGATAAGGCCCAGCAATGTCTGGCAGGTTTACAATATGGTGATGGCTGCACACGAACGTGGGGTAATGGATAAATTGTTGTTTGGCAGCGGATTTCCACTCGGAAACGCGGGCCAGTGCATAGAGACACTACTCGGCTTTAATAAGCTTTTGGCCGACACAAATCTGCCGACGGTCCCCCGAGGTAACATTCGAAACATCATTGAACGCGATACACTGGAGGCGCTTGGCATATCAAGGTGAATAAGACATAAGTTCCCTTAGGCACTTTATATGTGGAGATAGCTATTGATGCCTGAGCTTTTGGAAGAGCAGCGGGAAAGCTGGGGGACGCGTGGCGCTTTTATCTTGGCTGCAGTTGGTTCGGCGGTCGGGCTTGGCAATCTGTGGAGGTTCCCATACGAGCTATATGACCACGGCGGGGGAGCATTTTTAATTCCATACATAATCGCTGTGTTTGTAATTGGCGTGCCGATGCTTATTTTGGAGTTTAGTCTGGGACACTTCACGCAACGTGCGGCCCCTGATGCCTTCGCTTGCAGCCACAGAAGATTGGAGTTTGTTGGCTGGTGGGGTATATTTCTCGGATTTGTCATTGTTACGTTTTATACGGTGATTCTGGCATACTGTTTCAGCTTTCTGTGCTTTAGTGTGCAGGGTATTCTGGCCGGCGGGGAGCTGCCGTGGGCCGGTGAAGGGCTCCAGGGCGTTGAGAACGCCAAGGATTTCTTCAATGATACATACCTGGGCAGAATCGAAGGCCCCGCACTCGGCGATATTCGATGGAATATATTCTGGCCATTGGTCGTGGCCTGGCTGGTGATGTACCTTTGCATATTCAGGGGTATCAAGCTCGTTGGCAAGATTGTGTGGCTGACCGTGCCTTTACCGTGGCTTATGCTGCTGGTCCTTACTGTGCGTGGTCTGACGCTTCCCGGTAGTATCAAGGGTCTGGCTTACTATCTAAATCCTGACTGGTCGGAGTTGGCCAAAGCAACAACGTGGCGATTTGCCTTTGGACAGGCCTTTTTTTCGTTGAGCTTGGCCTTCGGGGGCGTGATGATTACTTATGCCAGCTTTCTTCACAGGAAAAGCGACCTCAATAACAATGCGGCGATTATAGCTCTTTCAGATTTTGGGACCAGTTTCGTCGCGGGCCTGGCGGTTTTTGCAACGTTGGGAGCTATGGCATTCGTGACCCAGCAGGCCGGACACCCTGTCGCGGTTGAAAATGTAGTTGAGGGTGGGCCGTCACTGGCTTTTGTGGCCTTTCCTTATGCGCTGGCACAGTTGCCTCATTCGGCTTGGTTTAGCTTTGTTTTCTTCTTTGCTCTTGTTACGCTGGGTATCGACTCGGCGTTTTCGATTACCGAGTCTGTGCTTGCTGCCGTAGTCGATAAGACCGGCTGGCGGCGCTGCATTGTTCTGCCGGTGATGAGCCTGGTCGGTCTTGTTGTAGGAGTTGTGTATATTACCCAGGGTGGTCTGAATTGGCTTGGAGTCATCGGCGACTTTATTGACGGGACCTGGGGAATTGCCTTTCTTGGACTCCTTGAGTGCATAGTGCTGGGCTGGCTATGGCGAGTCGACCTGCTGCGACGACACGCCAATGAGCGAAGCGACTGGAGATTGGGAAAATGGTGGGATTATCTGATTCGAATCGGCATCCCAATTGTTCTCGGCTCACTGTTTGTCTGGAGTCTGTTTGATGACTTGACACAGGAGGGCGGTTTCATTCGTGACCCTGCTGGTCACTGGATTTTAACCAACTGTGTCGGGCTATCGGTTATGATTTTGGTTCCCTTTGTGGCTGTGCTCGTCAGTTTTGCCAGAGGACGCAGCCACGATGACCGGCAGAACGAGTCTGAAACCAGCTTGCAAATCAGAGGACGGACCGGTGGTACCGTTGCGCTTATTCTTGCTGTTGTTTCAGCAGTCTTGGTTGTAATCTTGTTGAAATTAGCAGTGCTTGGCCAGGACGAGAAAGCCCTGCTGTGGTTATCGCTACCCCCGGCTGTCGCTGCGGTCATCATTGGTAATCATCTGCTTGACAGGCACAACACTTCAACCACGCGGGTATCCTGGCTTGCCCGCTGGGCCGGAATGCTCGCTACAATGGATATCAGCGGCTTTGTGGCATTGTATTTGATTTATTCCACACGCCAACAAGAGGTTGCGAAATCAATTGTGACCTCACGAGACCAGCTCAGTGGCGTATCCTACCTAATCCTCAGCGTTGTCTTTTTATTAATCATTGGTGGCTTGGGGTGGTGTTTTTACCGGGCTTTGTCGGCAGCTGGTGAGGATACAGAAATTCAACATCCAGACGAAGTTGGTGATGAGGATAAGCAATTGACGGACAATGGATGACCTTCAGGCACAAACTACACCCGGGAACAGACATGCTTCTACCTTGTGCACTTGGGACTTACGTTCTTACAATCCGCTATTTAGGCTTGAAGCCCTTGATGTCGTCGCCGGTATATTTTTCGCAGGCCTTTTCCAGATCCACATTGCTTATGTTTGCCAGGGTACATAGCCAGGCAAATACATCGGCAAACTCTTCGGCCTTTTCTTTTTCATCATTGCCCGCCAGGGCGGTAGCAAGCTCTCCGACCTCTTCTATAAACCACATAAAAGTGGCAGGGGTTCCTCTTTTTCGGTCGCGCTTTTCGTATTTTTCTGAAATTAACTGTTGGAATTCGCTAATAAGCATTTCATAAGTGCACAAGTCATAAGAGCACAAGTCATAAGTACCCTTGTGCTCTTATGCTCCTGTGCTCTTTTTTATCCTTCCATCAGGTCTGAGAGCCTGGCTTTTTCGAAGACAGCTCTGGCCTGAGCAAGTGCTTTCTCATAGGTTTTCTCGACGCGGGCACCGAATTTTTCTCCGCGGCAATGCTCTGCCAGATTTAATTGACTGACCATAGGCCCATCAACTGCTTCAATAACCTGCAGCAAAGTGATTTTTTTCACCGGCCTGGCCAAAGAGAAACCGCCGCGAGGACCCCTTTTGCTGCGCAGCACATTCGCTTTGACCAATTGCTGCAGGATCTTGAGCAAGTACTCCAAAGGGATATTGTACTTTTTAGATATGTCTTGAGACAAAGTAATCCCTTCCTTTTGATGCTGCGCAAGATAACCAGCCGCCAGCAGTGCATACCCTGTTGATCTACTAATTTTCATTTCAATCTCCTTCAAAATAGAACAATAATCATAAACGCATTTTATCCGCCGTGCTCAGGTGCACAAAAGTGCAAAAGCAAGTAAGATATAACATTTACCTCGTAGTTAGGCCCTTTTTAGCTGCCCTATTACAGTACAAACGTAATTGGCAATTTACTCTGTTCCAAAAATTCAGGAAAATAATACAAAATCCAATATCACTCTCTCACGCTCAAGACGCTTTGGGTGTGGTTATTTAAATATGTCAGGGTTAAAAAACCTCAACAACTCCTAAGATTTATATCCATTATTTACAGCTCACTTCAAATTGCAAGAGTTTTTTGTCTTAAAATTAATAAAATGTGCAAAAAAGTTATATTTTTCGAAAATTCCTTTTTCAAGGTATAATAGCCCAAGCTGCATAATTTTTTCTTATAGAAAGTATCAATGTCTTCGATGGTTGATTCGCCTTTGCCTTGGTGGTTTGTTTTTAAGGATTATATTGTCGAGCACCAAAGATTCGTGCTGGATTCACCTAAGACCTTATTGTCGAAATACTTAGCTAAATAATATTCGGAGCACAGAGCAATAGCTGCGTTGCCGACTGCTATCTGCTATCTAAAAAGCGCTCCGAAGTTACAAGAGTTTTCTATCCTAAAGCGCTAAAATCCGTAGAAATAGTATAATCCCAAAAGCATATCTGAATTGCAAGATTTTTTTCAAAAAAATGGCAAAAATTTTAAAATTTCCCTAAGTTTGTAAAAAACTTGACATCTGAGGTATTCTAACATACGATTTCGGTGCGATTTTATGCTTCTTTTAGGAAGATAGTTATGGCACCGATTAAGCCAAGAATAAGTGTCGAGTATGCCGAGAACGCAATTATTATTACTTTAGCTGATGAGAAAATTCTCGAAGAAACGGATATTCGCGCACTGCAGGAATCTATTATGTCTGTTATAGAACAAGCCAAGCGGATAAATCTGATCCTGGATTTTCGCAATGTCCGGTTCCTCTCGTCCGCCGTTTTAGGGCTTTTAGTGCGAATCAGCAAAAGAATATACGAACACGACAGCCAGCTAAGACTTTGTAATATAAAACCAAGAATCCACGAAATTTTCAAAATAACCCGGCTCACCAAAATTTTCGATATCTATTCCGATTTAGAAAGTGCAGTTGAAGGTTTGTCCACAACAGATTAGCGAGAAGTCCTTTTTGCTTCGCTCACAAGGCCAAAGATTGGAGACAGTTGGGCTCCTGCCACATCTGAATTGATTTGAAAAATAATTTTTACTTGTATAGACTCATTGCAAAAAGTTTTTTGGAAAAATATAAGTTTATGACGTCAGAGGTACCTATCAGTTGCTCAATGGTTGTCGAAAGTAGGCCATCTGCTATTGAGGGGGTGTGCAGGCAGATTCTATCTGAACTCGAAGCCAATAATTTTAGCAGACTGGATACTTTTGCCGTCCATCTTGTTTTGGAGGAGGCTTTTCTCAATGCCCTCAATCATGGTAATAAAATGGACCCTGACAAAGAGATTAAAATTGACTATTTGGTAGGATTAGATAGAGTTGAAATTTCTATGACCGATGAAGGTAACGGGTTTGACCCGGAGAGCGTGCCGGACCCGCGATGCGGTGAAAATCTTTATAAGACAGAAGGTAGAGGATTGCTCCTTATGCGGTCGTATATGGATGTGGTTGAATTCAACGAACGCGGCAATAGTGTGCGTATGGTCAGGTACAAAGAGAAACCGCGGCTAACAGAAACTCAGAGCCAAACATAGGCATAATCAATCCCGATAAATTAGGATGATGTGGGTAATGTGGTAATGGATGAGCCAATGAAACCAGAAATGTTCACAAGAGCTTCTATTTTTTACGGTTGTTTGTTTGTTATTTTAGGTGGCTGTAATATATATCATGATGAGCCGATGCCTGAGATTATACACGACTATTCCCTGCAAGACCCAGCGGCAAGAGTTATTCAGCCGCGGGTGTTGAAGCCGGCGCAAACACAAACATACGTTGACAAAAATATCCCCAGGGATTGGCTGCCACCTTCACAGGTGGAAAAAAGATGGACTGCCATAGTGATACATCATTCGGGAACAGAAAACGGAAATGTAGCTATATTTGACAAATCGCACAGGGAAAGCAGGCATTGGGAGGGGGTCGGCTATGATTTTGTCATAGGTAACGGGACCAATAGCGGCGATGGACAGGTTGAGGTTACCTTTCGCTGGCGAAACCAGATTACCGGAGCCCATTGCAAGACGCCGGACAATTGGGCTAATGAAGATGCGGTGGGAATTTGCCTGGTGGGCAACTTTAATTATACAGCACCTACCCAACGACAGATGCAATCCCTTCTGAAATTGGTTCGATTTCTGCAGAGCCGGTACCGAATTCCGAAAAGCCGCGTTTATGGTCATAAAACCACCCCGGGAGCACGAGTAACTGCCTGCCCCGGAGAAAGGTTTCCGATGGCCGGTCTGAAATCGATGCTTGATTTTTGAGCTTGTACCAATAATCAATTCTCGCCCCTCGTCTTTTATCTCTCATCTTTATCCAGTATCGAGCATCCGGATAGTTTGCCGCGTCCTATAAACTCATTTCTAAATTAGGCAATGTCGTTTTTTCGACAAAATAAGCCAAAATATCACAGTTCAGAGGAGTTGCCGGCCAATTATACCGAAAGTGCCCCCTGAGAGCTGTTTTTCAAAAGCGAAAAAAGGAGCTGGTCGAATGGAGATGTATGACTCGCTGTCTTCTCCGGGCTATGTGTTGAACGAACAGATTGCACGGCAAATCTTCGATATTCTGCCTGAGCAGGGCCCCTTTATGGTGATTATAGATAGAGACGGTCACTGCTGGCCCAGCGACTCTGAAAGATTCTCAAAGTTGAACATCAGCGAGGCGGTTTTGAGAGAAATCGGCGATAAGGTCGATGACGGCGTTGAGCCGGTCGTAACACAGGTGGACGATTGCGGCATCGTTGCTGCACAATTGGCTACGGAGCAAACTAATTGCGGCTATGTGATTATTGCTCTGCCGCAGTACAGCCCCGAATCGACTTTGATAAATATCGGCCTGATTGAAATATTGCTCAATCAAATCGGATTGATAGCCCGGCTGATTGAGAAGTACAATCACCTTTATGAAATTCAAACAAAGCAGTTCAGCTTATACGCCCGTGGCGAGCCAAGCTCAAATTGACTATAATAATCCTCACAGATTGAATTTGCCGATTGGCCCCCTTTGTCATCCCCGCGAAAACTCGTCCCCGACCGGGGAGCAGGAATCCTTTTTCTTTCTCTTTTATTTTTTGTTTCTATTTTTCCTCTGTGGTCTCAGCGGCTTCTGAGGTGAAATCAGTTTTGAATTAACGCAATACACATCACACAATACGACATGCGAACCACGAGTCACGAGCTACGAGTTACGAAATGTTGAACTCTCTGCCGGTAACTTGACTTATCTGTTCGGCTGAGGCGCCGGCAAAATCGATGCTCGGCCACTTCTGGCCGCGCGATGTGTCGATTAGCTGCTTTACCTTTTTCAGCTCATCGGTGAGCAGCTTGTAGTTTTGCTCGTCCACAATTTTTTTCATTGTCGGCTTTTCAATCATACTGAAAGAGCCGCCCACAACGAGCACGCCGGCATCGATATAATCGGGTATATTGGTTGCATTTGTTCCGCCGGTCGGGACAATGCTTATCATTTTGTGAATGGCCGGGTCTATTGCCTTAACAAAAGCCGGGCCTCCAAGCTGTTTGGCTGGAAATACCTTGCAGAGATTTGCCCCCTTGGAAAATTGACTGACAACCTCGGTGGCAGTTCCACAGCCCGGGATTATGGGTAATTTGCCGCCGAACTGTTCGTAGGTATTGTTACTGAAATTGAGCGGCGAGACGATAAAAGCTGCGCCGCAATCAATCACATCACCGACAGTCGGCAGGGGGTCGTCGGCGTGAGCTTTATTGTATACCTTGAGCATTTGTGGAAAATCTATCAGACTTGCAGCCCCGGCTGCGAACGCGGGCAATTCTTTCCGCAGACGCCGGAGCTTCTCCAGCGGCTTCTTTATCCGGCAGGTTACTTCCATATTGTTTACCCCTGCCTTAATTAAGGCCTCAGCGGTCCTGACAACGTCGAGCTTATCCTGATTAAATACAAGAATAAAGCCGTCTCTTAGCAGTGTTGTAATTGCTTCTTTTATATCCATCTCTGTGCTCCTGTTGGATGGGCAGACAAGCGACCTCTCGCATATCTGGATATCGTGATTCGATGCCCAATTTTCAATTCGCGCATCCCGGCTCAGATATGACCCCGTTTGCGCTCTACGTCATATTCTCCATTCCGCCTGGGCCTGTAAAAGAACTCCTTCACCTGAATCAAAGTAGTCATTTACGGCGCTGGTGATTTCGATACTTGGCCGGTAGAAGGCTTAATTATGAATTTTGAGGGTTCAGGAGGAATGACAGCTTGTTCAATAGGCTTTTTTTTCAGTTGTGGAATCCAGTCGTAAGGAATCCGATAAGCACGAAATAACAAGTCCCAGCCTCCCACAGGTGGTTGGACGTATTCCCATACTATCTCTTTTTTAGGAGTTACCTCAAAAACGCGCGATGTTTGAGCTTCAGTAATTAAAGTATTTCCGTTAGGAAGTCGTTGCATACCACTACAATAAGCGCTGAAGAACTTAAAATCTGGCCACTCCGCATACTCCCAGACAATATCCAACGTCACAGGATTAATTTCTAAGATGCGAGAATAATGCCTCCGAGCGTTGTAAACACCTCTTGGAGCCATTGGATTTGGGCAGCCGTATCCAGCTTCTCCACCATTATCAAAAATAAGGATGTTCCCAGCACCAGGCAGACCCTTTGGAATCATATGAACATGATGTTGGCCTATTATCTGACCGATCTTCCTAAGAGCTGGGGTATCAGTAAAATAGGGCCCTAACCTCCATACGATTTTACCGGTCTTTTTAGAAATAATTAATGAAATATTTAAGGTACGAATATCCGCGATGATATTATCAGGATGGAAACGCTCATCACCCCCATCGTACCATTTATTAGGGCCCAGATAATTGATATTGTTAAAATAAATTTGTCTCGCATTTCCATACGCTTCTATATAGCGTGGATTTCGGTAGAAAGCATTCTTCGCTGCTTCGCTTAGGCCCAGTTCGTTCCAATGATCAGTAATTAGCCATTCCCAGACGATCTTTCCCTCCCATGTAACCTCAATTACCCGGGTATCAGCAATAGGCTTGTCGGTAATATCTGGTCTTTTCACAATTTTAATAGAATTCATCAAGGTTTTTCCTCTATCTACTAATGGATCCATGCCGGGAACGTAGTAACCTACCGGATTGCCCTGTCTTTGATAATCATGATGTTGTCTGGCCGACCAAATCCATTTGTCTCTAATTTTTATCTTCTCAGCTTTATCGAATTTCCAGACGATGTTCCCGTCCCAATCCCACTGAGCCAGGTCGATATGTTCAATCCAATGACTTGGACCAGTAGTTCCCATTATATAGCCTCCAGGGAGGACTTTATTAGACTGGGATCCGTAGACTCCTGTCCAAAGTTTTACTACATTGCCGTTCATATCGATTAAGTAGGCGCCTTCATCTTTAACTAATTCTCTGTCTTCTTCAGAAACAAATTCTTCTTCAGGAAGAAACATCGTAGGGATGATGGTATATCCATTCCAGCATTTATCAGGCTTATAGATAGTTGTGCCCCTTGGATAAACAGTTGGATATGCGAGAAGCGTTGCCGGAATGAACATAAAAGTGAACAATACTATTATCATTAATATTCTTAAAAACTTTTTTATAGTGTATCTCTCCACATTTAATTTAGTGAATGACAAAATCTTCAATAAACACCGAAACACGTAAACAGCTTTCATTTCCGATAATCCTCCATGTTTTAGTTTAGACCTTCTTAGAAAATAGGCTGATCTTTGCTGCCCGGTTTTGGACTTTTGGCTCTCACCTTTTCGCTTTCTTACATCATATCCATACCGCCGCCCATACCACCACCCATACCACCGCCCATTCCGCCGCCACCGTAACCGCCGGGGCCGGCGGGGGTTTCTTCTTTTTCCTTGGGCTTTTCGGTAACAAGGCAATTTGTGGTTAGCAGCAGCCCTGCTATACTCGCGCCGTTTTCAAGCGCGATTCGTGTTACCTTTGCCGGGTCAATGACGCCGGCTTCGAGCAGGTCCTCGTATTTGTCTGTGTCGGCGTTATAGCCGAAGCCGCCTTTGCCTTCGGCAACTTTATTGACTACGAGATTTGGCGTTGCTCCGGCGTTTGCGGCGATCCAGTAGCACGGCATTGTAAGTGCCTTTGCCACTATATCGGCGCCGGTTTTCTCGTCGCCTTTGAGCTTTAATTGCTTGACTGTATCGATACAGCGGATAAGGGCTACACCTCCGCCGGGGACGATACCTTCTTCGATAGCCGCCCTGGTGGCGTGCAGGGCATCTTCGATTCGAGCTTTTCTTTCTTTCATCTCCGCCTCACTTGCGGCACCGACATTGATTTGAGCGACCCCGCCGGTCAGCTTTGCGAGCCGCTCCTGTAATTTCTCGCGGTCATAGTCGCTGGTTGTCGTTTCTATTTCGCCCTGGATTTGCTTGATTCTGCCGCTGATGGCTTCATCGCTGCCGACACCTTCAATGATGATTGTGTTGTCGTTGTCGATGGTTACCTTCTTGGCCTGGCCAAGCTGTTTGATACTGATATTCTCCAGTTCAATTCCAAGGTCCTTGAAGATTGGCTCTGCACCTGTCAGGGTTGCAATATCGGCCAGCATTGCTTTTCTGCGGTCGCCGTACCCGGGTGCCTTGACCGCTGCGCATTGCAGAACTCCTCTTAGCTTGTTGACCACCAGCGTTGCAAGGGCTTCACTCTCAACGTCTTCTGCGATAATCAGCAGGGACCTTTTGCTTTTTGTAATCTTTTCCAGCAGCGGTACGAGCTTGGCAACATTGCTGATTTTGTCCTCATGAACGAGTATATAGGGTCTCTCCAGTTCGCAGACCATATTCTCAGGGTCTGTTACGAAATGCGGCGAGAGGTAGCCGCGGTCGAACTGCATCCCTTCGACAAAATCAACCGTTGTCTCGAGACTTTTGCCTTCTTCGACGGTAATAACACCGTCTTTGCCGACCTGCTGGAAGGCCTTAGCCATAATCTTTCCGATTTCAATGTCGTTATTGGCCGATACCGAGGCGATGTTGATGATGTCGTCCTTTTTGGTGATGTCGATCGGCTTTGCCAGGGAGTTCAGCTTTTTGGTTACCGCCCTGGTGCTCTTTTGCATACCACGGTTCAGGGCCATAGCGTCTGCACCGGCCGCCAGATTCCTGTAGGCCTGTTTGAACATTGCTTCGGCCAGCACGATGGCGGTTGTTGTGCCGTCGCCGGCAATTTTTGATGTCTTGCTTGCCGCCTCTTTTACCAACTTTGCGCCGAGGTTTTCGTTTTTGTCGGTGAGCTCGATTTCTTCAGCTACCGTTACACCGTCCTTGGTTACGGTTGGCCCGCCCCAGCTTTTGTCGATGATTGCGTTTCGGCCTCTGGGGCCGAGGGTTGATTTTACTGCTGCCGCCAGTTTTTCCACGCCGGTCAGCAGCCCGGCCCTTGCGTCAGAATCAAATGCCAACTGTTTAACTGCCATAATTGGTTGCCTCCTAATCTACTTGAAAAAGGTTACATCGTTAATTTTGCTTTTAATTTATACCAGATAGGCAAAGTAAATACCAGCTTTTTTTGCGGCTTGAAAGCCGTTTTACCCGATTGCTCTTGACTGGCTTCAGGACGGCTGATTATATAATGCAAAAATCAGCTACGCAAGGAGATAGCCGTTATTTTTGGCGGGAGAAGATGCAAATTGTAGTTCAGAGTTCTTTTAGACAGGATAACAGCATTAGAATAGATTTGCTTTTGGCGGAGGTTCTGCTCAATGCAAGCATCTGGCAAACCTGCTGCCTTCGTCCACAAGGCCAATGAAATGGCCTTTTTCTAAACCCAGTCAAAAACGGTTGGGCAGATTCTCGATGCTGGATGCTTGTATTCAGTATGGGGTATTGCTTAACGAAAAGTTCACGGGTAAACCCCGTTAGAAACAGAATATTAACGGTGGGCACCTTATGTTTGACAAGAATTTCTAACGGGGTAAAATGAATTGGGAAAGAAAGATTAAACAGCCAAGACCAAAGACTAATGAGCAGACAGGGAAGACGGACGACAGGTTTAGTTTGAAGGAAATTGTTGTTTTTGGTGGATTTATATAGACAAGTAGGTTGGCGAGGCCATACGCTACAGGGCTGAAGAACAAAAAACGTATCTGACCTCTTTTAAACCTTAAAGTGAAAAGGTGGATTGAAAAATGTTTAGGAATTTATTATTCATACTTACTTCATCCCTGATGGTCTCATATGCCTTCGCTCAAAACAACAACTCCTGGGGTTTGGAGGTATTCTCAGGACGCCCCATGGATGGGGCGGCTATTGCCCTAAGTGAACAGCTCCAGTGTGCAATCACCTACGAAGACCCTCCATTTGAATTTGCCGGCGATTTGCGACCCCTACACTCGGGTACAGCGACGCTTGTTCCCCGTAGCGGCCGCATAAGTTTTTCGTATCAAAAAACAGGTAATACTCTCGAGATTATTCGCCAGTTGTTGGCCGAGCACTCTGCGGCGGGTAATGTAGGTGATTTTATAGTTACCCAGACCGGTGATATTTATAATGTGATTCCCGTTCGATACAGGAACAAAGCCGGAAAAATTGTGGAGCATCACTCGATCCTTGATACAAAAATTACCATTTCTCTGCAAGATACGAACATGCAACAAGCAATGGACGCTATATGCAAGGCCGTATCAAAGGCCAACAGCCGGTTTCGACTTGGGGCGGGGCGAACACCACTGAATGCTTTCATGCGGACGCGATATTCCCGCGAGATTATCGATGAGCCTGTTCGTGACGTGGTTAACGAGATATTAGAAATTCATAACCAGGCGTTGAAAGATCGCAATGCTCCTTTTTTATTGACATGGCAGGCGCGAACCGGCCCCCCCATCTCATCGGTGGAGAAACCATCTTATGACTTTGACTTCCGAAAAATCTCGCTGCAATCTCCCGATTCTATGAAGATGCGGGTGGCTTCAAAGCGGCCAATGGCCAAGGCCGTTCAGCTCCTCGAAAAACGGTTTGGGACCGTAATAACCTATGAAGATCCTCCTTATCTCCGCTCGCCTGATCTCTGGACAGTTCGCGGGCGTGTTAAAGGCTTAAGAGGCGGCATCATTAATATGGATTGGGATAAGACGTACTCCGTGGAGGAGGTGTTGGAAACGCTGATGCAAGCTTGTATTGACTCTGGAGACGTGCCGGCTGTTTTCAGCGTGGAAAAAACAGGGGCAAACAGGTTCCATGTTTATCCGGTGATGGCGAAAGACCAGGCCTGGAATCTCGTCCCCCGAATATCAATAATGAACCAACAAATATCATTGACCATAAAAAACATCAATGGCCTCACTTTTATTGAATTAATTTGCTTGAAATTATCACTACTAACGAAGGAAAAGGTGGTGTTAGGACCGGTTCCAGAGAAGTTATCAGAAACGCTACGGGAAGAAATATCTCCGAGCATTTCCATAACCAACCAAAAGGCGCGCGATTGTTTGAGCCAATTCGTCGCGAAAATCAACCCGGATATCTCGTGGCAGCTGCTATTTGACCCAAGCTTAAAACAGTACCAATTAATTTTATACAATAGCACAGACTAAAAATATTCGGTTGTTCTCTGAGAAAGTTGCCTATTGAAATATTTGTTGGTGGCGTTATTCTGCTGCTAAAGCATTAGGTGAGTAGCCGGTAAAAATCCTGCTATTAAAGAATCCACAGGTTAGATGTCGAGAAAAAGAATGTGATGATTTCTGGGGTATCAAGGAGTATATTATGACAGAAGGTGAACCAACCCGACAAGAAGCTTTTGAACTGCTGAGCAAATATAATAAAAGTGAAGGATTGATAAAGCATGCGATAGCTGTTGAGGCGGTGATGCGTTATTGTGCCCGCAAGCGAGGCGAAGATGAGGAGAAATGGGGTATTATCGGATTAGTGCATGATCTGGACTATGAGCAATTCAGCGAGCAGCACTGCCGGAAAGCCGAGGAGATTCTGACATCAGCGGGCTGGCTAGCCGAGTACATACGGGCTGTGATGTCCCATGGGTGGGGTATATGCACAGATGTTGAGCCGCAGAGCGAGCTGGAAAAGGTGCTTTACGCTGTTGATGAGCTGACCGGGCTTGTAGTGGCGACCGCATTGGTTCGGCCATCCAAAAGTGTTATGGACCTGACCGCCAAATCGGTCAAGAAGAAATTCAAAGACAAGGCGTTTGCTGCGGGTGTAAGCCGGGCGGTGATTGAAAAGGGGGCGGAGATGTTGGGCGTCGAGTTGACAGAACTGATAGATGATGTGATAAACGGGATGCGTGAGGTGGCTGACGAGATTGGCCTGCGAGGCGATGTAGATTCAATTGAAAAGTAAAAAATAAAAATTGAAAAAGAGATTCGTGCTCTTCGTCTTTGTTCAGGGCTAAATGCTCTTTGCGCTCGCAATGAAGTTTATAACATCTGGTTGCATATCCTGGCCGAATATGGTATAAGAGGCAGCAGTGAGGAGACGGTGGCAAAGTCAGTTATGACCAATATGCGAGAGTGAATAGATGGAAGTTGCAGAATTAAAATCAGCTATATCAGAGTTAACGGCCCGGATTGAGAATATCCGGGACTGGCTTTGACTTGTCTGCGAAGAAATCCCACCTTCAAAAGCTCGAAAAGAAGATGTCGAAGGCCGGTTTCTGGGATAATCCCGACACAGCCGGGGCCGTGGTTACTCAATTAAGCGCGCTTAAATCAGTGATTGAGCCGGCCGAAGAAATCCAGCGTGAGGCCAAAGACCTGACTGAGCTTTTCGATTTGGCGGTGGCTGAGTCGGACAAAGAGATGCTGAACCAGTTGGAAGATGACCTGGCTAATCTCAGGAAACAGTGCGAGCAAATTGAATTGCAAGGGCTGTTGTGCAAGCCGGAGGATATGAAGAACTGCTTTTTCAGTATTCACGCGGGTGCCGGGGGGACGGAGAGCTGCGATTGGGCGAATATGCTGCTTAGAATGTATAGCCGGTACTTTGAGAGGAAAAAATACAAGTTCCAGGAGCTTGATATTACGCCGGGCGAAGAGGTCGGAGTGCGGTCGGTGACGCTGCGGGTCAGCGGGCCATTTGCATACGGCAAGCTGTCGTGCGAGACGGGCGTGCATCGGCTTGTACGGATAAGTCCGTTCGATTCGCAGAGTCGGCGGCATACGAGTTTCGCAGCGGTGGACTGCATTCCCGAATTCGATGACGATATCGATGTTGAAATAAACGAAGAGGATTTGAGGATTGATTTTTACCGGTCCCACGGGGCAGGGGGACAGCACGTAAATAAGACCAGCTCGGCGGTTCGGATTACACACGAGCCGACCGGCATTGTGGTGCAGTGCCAGAACGAAAGGAGCCAGCATAAGAACAGGGCGCAGGCGATGAAGGTTCTCAAGGCCAGAGTTTATGTGCTCGAGCAGCAAAAACGTGATGCTGAGCTTGCGAAACTATACGGTGACAAGGGGCAAATCGCCTGGGGAAATCAGATACGAAGCTATGTGCTGCAGCCATACCAGATGGTAAAAGACCATCGCACTAACTTTCAGAAAGCTAATGTAACGGCTGTGCTGGACGGAGACCTCGATGGATTTATCGAAAGCTATCTGCGGCATCGGGCAAAGAAAGAGAGTAAAAAGTAAAAGGATAAAGGATTAGGCCCAAAGGGCCAAAGGGCCAAAGGGACAAAGGGACAAAGGGACAAAGAGACAAAGAGAAATCAAAAAGAAAAAAGTTAAAGGTAGAAAAAATGAAAGATATTATTGATGTCGAACTGAAAACGCGGAAGGTTGAATTCAGCAGGTGCAAAACGGAGTTGCTTGCGGTAGGGCTGTTTTCTGACACCAAGGGGCTGGATAAATTATGCGATGAACTCAACAGCAAGCTTGATGGTGCAATCGAGCGCTTGATTAAATTAGGCGATTTCAAGGGCAAAGATGGGACTAGCGCAATCGTTTATGGCAACGCTAATATCGGAGCCGAAAGGATTCTACTGGTTGGTTTGGGCCAGAGAAAGAAGGCAACGCTGGATACGGTTCGCAAGGCGGCGGCTAATGCTGCAAAAAAGTCGGTGGAGATGAAAGTAAAAACCGTCAGCCGGGCGTTTCACAAGGCATTTGAGGGACGGTTTGAGCTGTCCACAATGGGCAACGCTATGGCGGAGGGGACATACTTTGGCAGCTATCGCTATGATGAGTTTGTTACCGATCGCGAAAACGGGCGATTGGATTCGCTCGGCGTTGAGCTGGTTGATTTCGATTCTGCGAAAACAAGAAAGTTAGACAAAGG
>Ga0114919_10001148_pt1 | contig 21321 bp, 12 predicted proteins | sample BlataG_FD_88682 | JGI IMG/M metagenome (GOLD analysis project Ga0114919, IMG submission 88682) | Deep subsurface microbial communities from Black Sea to uncover new lineages of life (NeLLi) - Black_00105 metaG | ecosystem: Environmental > Aquatic > Marine > Oceanic > Sediment | place: Atlantic... | reverse complement strand
GATGTCCGGGTGATGCTCGACAGCCATGTTGAAAACCAGGGGCTTCTTCACCTGCACACCCTTTCCCAATATGGCGATGAAAACCAAGCCGGATTGCTAGTGAAGACACGCCATACCGGAAAACTGCTGGCGATGAGCACTCGCTTACAAGTCCACGGGGGGTCACATGAGTCAATGGGACACGATTGTCCGGGTTGTCCTGGCATTAATGTCACAGCTCAATTAGACGCCAACCAGACATTAACCGTCGATAAAGTTGTGGCGGTCTATACATCCCGCGAAGTTGAAGATCCACTAATGCATGCCCAACTCAAGGTAGAGGAAGCCGCGCAGGCTGGTTTCCAGTCCTTACGTGAAGCTAATGACGAGGCTTGGGATGAATTCTGGGAGACAAGCGATGTGATTATTGAGGGTGATGACGAAGCCCAGCTATCCCTGCGGCATGCCCTGTATCAATTGCGGGTTGCCGCGCCGACGGCGGACGAGCATGTCAGTATCGGAGCCAAGACTCTCAGCGGTTTTGGATACCATGGACACATATTTTGGGATAACGAGATTTTCGTCTTGCCATTCTTCACCTACACCCAACCGGCGTTGGCCCGCAACATGCTAATGTATCGCTGGCATACCCTACCCGGGGCGCGAAAAAAAGCCCAAGACAATGGTTTCACCGGTGCGCAGTATGCCTGGGAATCCGCCGAAACCGGCGAAGAAGTCACGCCAACCTGGGTGCCTCATTCCCACGATAAGACAAAGCTTATCCGCATCTGGACCGGTGATATAGAAATTCACATCAGCGCAGATATCGCCTATACCATGCACCAGTTCTGGCAGGTCACCGGCGATGATGATTTCTGGCGAGATATCGGTATCCCTATCCTGTTAGAGACGGCTGTCTTCTGGGGAGAGCGCGCTGAGCAGGAAGGAGACAGATTTGCCATCCGCGACGTTACTGGTCCTGACGAATATCACGATCATGTGGACAATAATGCGTTTACTAACCGTATGGTACAGAGCCATTTGGAGACCGCGCTAGATGCTTTGGATTGGTTGACTGATCATGCTCCCGAGTGCGTTGGTATGCTCAAGAACCGACTCGACCTTACGCCGGCGAGGTTGGCACATTGGCGCAGAGTAATCGACGGTTTGATTATCCTCCAAGATCCTAACACCGGCCTGATTGAACAATTCCAAGGTTTCTTCCGATTGAAAGAAGTGGATTGGTCCACGTACGTTGGACGTACTGAATCCATGCAGCAATTGCTGGGTATTGAAGGTGTTAATAAATACCAGGTGCTTAAACAAGCTGATGTGCTCATGCTGCTGTGCTTACTACGCAACCAGTTCGATCACCAGACGTGGCAGGTGAACTGGGATTATTACAATCCGCGTACAGATCACAGCTACGGCTCATCGCTCAGCCCCTCAATACATGCCTGGATTGCCTGTGAATTAGGGCAGCCAGAAGTGGCTTACGAGCACTTTATGCGCGCTGCCCGCGCCGATTTAGGGGACATCAGGGGTAACGCCCGAGATGGGATTCACGCAGCTTCAGCCGGTGGGTTGTGGCAGGCAGTTGTCTTTGGTTTCGCTGGGTTAAGGCTCGAAGAGATGGATTACAAACTACGACCTTGCTTGCCTGCGCATTGGACACGGCTGGCTTTCCGGTTCTACTATCGCGGGATAGAACATGAAGTCGATTTAGGCGTCGCACAGCGGGACGGGATTGACAGAAGTCCTAGTCGAGCGTAAAATGAACGTAAGCGTTTACGTAAGCTCAGACATTATCACTCTTCATATTATGTCCACTTTGCGACAGCTGGCTGACCGACTCGGTGTTTCGATTGCCACCGTCTCGCGGGCATTGAACGATAAACCTGGTGTAAGCACTAAGGTCCGCCAGCGGGTCTTACAATTAGCGCAAGAGCTCCGGTACCATCCAAACCAAGCTGCTCGCAGTTTAGCAACCTCCCACAATCCACATGTTTTATTCATCATCCACCGTCGTCAGTTTTCCGAAGCTGAGGATCCTTTCTATCCAAATATCGTACAAGGTCTAGAGGAAGTGCTAAGCAGTGAAGGATATGGTATCATGTTGGTAATGCTTAGTGATTCGCAAATGGCGGCCGGTCCAACTGAGGTGCGTGCGATCCAGGAGCAACGCCCCAGCGCCATCGTCTTAGCCGGACCTGACATCTCTTCTTCCTTCATTTTAGCAACCGCGTCATCGGGTATCCACACAATGTTGGTGGATAATGCCTTGCATAATACTTCTCTTCCAGCCGTTCTTCCCAACAACAAAGAAGGTTGCCAGGCCGCTACAAACCATCTAATACAAGATCACCGGCACCAGCACATAGCATTATTGCGTGGACCAGAAGGATGGATCAGCAGCGATGAACGCGCGGCTGGGTATTTGTCAGAAATGGAGGCGGCTGGATTTCAACCGTTTATTCTTACCGCAAACGATACGACAATTCAAACCGGGCAGGAGGCAGCTATCCAGGCATTGGAGGTGAAGCCTGAGACGACAGCCATCGTGGCGATTAATGATGCTATGGCGATCGGTGCCTTACGTGCCTCCCGCCAGATGGGCCGTTCAGTTCCCGGAGATCTGGCGGTTGTTGGTTTTGACAACATCTCCTGGGCCGTTTACGCTGACCCACCGCTCACTACAGTGAGCGTGCCGATGGTTGACATGGGGCGGCTAGCCGCTCGGGTATTGCTCGATCGTATCAATGGCACCCTTACTGCAGCCACTCGCACCATTGCCGCTGCCCAGTTGGTCATCCGCGCTTCCTGTGGTTGTAAGGGGGCGACGGAAATAATCGTAAACCAGACTTCCAACATCTTGGAGAATACGGAAGTCCGAGTCTGAGAGAGGAACGACCGAGGCTCACACCTGATTACACAGAAGTTGAGACGTTCTCGTAGAGAACAGCAGAGATTGTATTGGTCCATGGATTGACCCGTATTATGGCACACTTAGGCCATTCTTTGTGGTGGAGATTACCGATTTGGTAAGCAGGAGCGAAGGAGGTGATGTTCTATACAGATTTTCTGCAGTTTGTTTGCGATCAACCACAATAAATACTCATTACTTTGAGAAGGAGAAGAATATCATGATAGGGTCAAAGAAACTGAGCTATCGAGCATACGTGCTAGTTAGTCTGGCCATCGTCTTGATGATGTTGGCAGCGGGCTGCAAGGCAGCAACGCCTGAACCACCAGTGGCGGAACCCCCAACCGATGTACCGGTTGTAGAGGAACCCACTGCTGTCCCAGTAGTCTCGGAGTACAGCGAGGCGCCGATGTTGGCCGAGCTAGTGGCGGCTGGAGAGTTGCCGGCGGTGGATGACCGGTTGCCGGCGGCCGACGACATCCAAGTCGTCGTTCCATTGGACACTGTTGGCCAATATGGCGGAACATGGTACACGATGTCCTGGGCGAGCGATATCGCCAACATCAAGATGAAGTTGTACGAACCACCCTGGCGCTGGAAGCCGGATTACACAGGCTACGAGTCGGGTCTGGCCAGATCTTTCGATATGAACGATACCTGCACGGAGCTCACCTGGCACTTCCGTGAGGGCATCAGGTGGTCCGACGGCGAGCCGTTCATCCCTAAAGAGGACTATGGGTTCTGGTGGAATGACCTGGCCCTCAACGATGACTTTAAGGTCGTCACGGTGCCTTGGTATGCCTTCCAAGCCGATGGCAGCACTCCCATGGACGTCGAGTTCCCCGACGACTACACCATGGTTTGGAAGAACTTCAAACCGAACTGCATCGTCCCCTACATCGTGGCCCAGGGCTTTTGGGAATGGGAACCGGGGAAACACCAGGCGCCCAAGCACTACCTCTCGCAGTTCCACCCTACATACAACTCTGACGTGACTAGTTACGAAGACCTGGAATTGATGAGTAAGTGGTGGGAGAACCCCGACCACCCGGTGCTCTTTGCCTGGCGCGTGGAAAGCTATACGGCGGGTGAGCGCACGATTCTGGTACGCAACCCCTACTACTGGAAGGTGGACACGGAGGGCAACCAACTGCCCTACATCGACCGCATTGACGTCGCCATCATTCCAGACAAAGAGGTACGGGTACTGGAGCTCTCGACGGGCAAGTATGATGCCTCCTTCCGTGGCACCGACGACCCCAACGACATCCCATTCCTGCTGGAGCAGGCCGAAGCCGGTGGCTACCATCTGCAGGAGGGCTGGATGAATGGTGCTGGCGGCTGGCCGATGTGGATCATCAACCAGGACTACGCCCCCGACGAGGAGATCCGCGATCTGCTGCGCAATGTCAAGTTCCGCAAGGGACTCTCGGTAGCGCTGGACCGTGATCGCCTGATCGACGTCGTCTGGGGTGGCATCGGCACGCCACAACAGTCCACCATCAGCCCGCAGGCTTGGCACTTTGCCAGCCCTGAAGGCCAGGAGATCTTCAAGGAGTGGCAGCAGTCCGATGCTCAGTACGATCCCACCCTGGCGATGGCCTATTTCGACGAGATCGGCTTTGTAGACGCCGACGGCGACGGCTGGCGAGATTTGCCCAGTGGGGTAGCCTTCACGCTGGTCATCGATTTCGAACAGTGGGGTGGGGCGGTGGTCTCGGCTAACGCAGTCGAGGTGCTTGCCGGGAACCTAGAAGAGGTGGGCGTCAAGGTCATCCAGAACAACCTACTTGGCTCGCCCGAATGGGACCTGCGGATGAAGGAAGGCTCTTTCATGCTGAAAACAGCCCATGCTTCCGAGGTGGATATCTGGACCTACCCGGACTGGCTCTTCCCGCTGCGGGGTGGCGGAGAGGGATCGCGCTCCTGGCCCATGCAGGGTAAGTGGCGCTCGAGCGGTGGCACAGAGGGCTGGGAACCAGAGCCCGGCAGTGTCGTCGCGCGGTTGCTGGCGCTGTATGATCAGGCCGTAATCGAGCCGGATGAGGAGGCACGGCACCAGATCTTTTATGAGGCCGTCCGCATTCACATGGAGGAAGGACCCTTCAACATGGGCGCGGCGGGTGACCAGCCTATGGTCGTGGTGGTCTCGGACGAGATGCATAACATCTCCACCTATGGTGTGCTCGGCCCGTGGGCGCCCGCCAGCCCCGGCAACCAGCATCCCGAGCAGTACTGGATCGAGCAGTAAGCTCCCACAGAGTAGTTGACTGCGTGTGGCGGGCGGAAATCCCGCCCGCCACATCTTTTTTGGGAGTTGTACAGAAGGAACTTCGCATTTTGACACCTAGTGAGATTTCGTCCTAACCGGCGCTACGGTCTGGGTGTTGCGCGGGTTGCCCCTGCGCGATGGGTTCTTACGCAGAGCTTGTCGAAGGAGGACTTCGCGTTTTTAGGCTATGAGATCGCAAAAGTCACCCTTCGACAGGCTCTCGGCGTGAGCTCGACCAAATGCTCAGGCTGACCCTTACCAGTGCTGAAAGATGTGAAGTTACCCGAGATTGGAGGTTGAGATGCTCTCTTATCTTGTACGGCGTCTGAGCTATGCCATCATCATGGTCGTCCTGATTTCGTTCGTCAGCTTCGTCATCATCCAACTTCCCCCAGGAGATTACCTGACCCATAAACTGGCGGACCTGCAAGCCCGGGGCGACCGAAGCGCCCAGGACCGCATCGCGGAGTACCGGGCACGCTATGGTTTGGACGAGCCCTTTATGTCGCAGTACTGGAACTGGGTGAGCAACTTTGTCAAGGGTGATTTCGGCGAGTCGTTCAAGTATGAACGCCCGGTGGCGGACATGCTGGGGGAGCGGCTGATGATGACGGTTGTCCTGACCATCGCAACGCTGGCGGTGACCTGGATTATCGCCATCCCCATCGGGGTGTATTCGGCGACGCACCAGTACTCGTTGGGTGATCAGATCTTTACCACGATCAGCTTCATCGGGTTGGGCACGCCTAGTTTCGTGCTGGCCCTGGTCGTGCTGTTCATCGCTGTGGTTATCTTGAATCAAGATGTAGTAGGTCTCTTTTCGCGCGAATTTCGGGACGCCGCCTGGAGCTTGGACAAGGTGGTGGATCTACTCAAGCACCTGTGGGTGCCGGCCATCATCGGCGCTTTCACCGGCACGGCGGGCTTGATTCGCATCATGCGGGGCAACCTGCTGGACACCCTGGGGCAACCCTTCGTCGAGGCGGCGCGCGCCCGGGGCTTGAAAAACCGCACTGTGACCTGGAAACACGCGGTGCGTATCGCTATCAACCCGCTGATCGTGATCCTGGGCTCGGAGGCGCTGCCGAGTATCATCGGCGGTAACGCGCTGATGGCTGTCGTGCTGAACCTGCCGACGACGGGACCCATGTGGGTGGAAGCGCTGCAACAACAGGACATGTATATGGCGGGCACGGGCATCGTCTTTTTCTCCCTGTTTTTGCTGATCGGCAATCTGTTTGCGGACCTGGCCCTGGCGTGGTTAGATCCACGCATCCGGCTCGAATAGGAGGTATTAGGCATTATGGTTATAAACGAAACTGCCGTCGCCCCCGAGGCGGAGAAAATCCAAGTCAGCCAGAGCTACTGGAGCCTGGTATGGTGGAAGTTCAAGAAAAACCGGCTGGCCATCATCGGTGGGATTGTCGTACTCCTGTTTTACGTAAGTTGCGGGTTGCTGGCGGAGTTTTTCGCTCCCTATGGCCTGCATACCGAGTCGGAATTCTTAGAGGCGCCGCCCCAATGGCCGCGCTTCCGGGACACCGAGGGCAGGTGGCACCTGCGACCCTTTATATACGGTCTGGAACAGCATATAAATATGACGACGCGCGAGCGCAGCTATACGGTGGACGCCACCAAGCGCTACCCGATTCACTTTTTCATCAAGGCCGAACCCTACAAGTTGTTTGGCCTGATTAAGTGGGATAGGCACCTGTTTGGCGTCAATCCCGACCAAGAGGGGGCCCACGTCTACCTCCTGGGGACCGACCGGCTGGGTAAGGATCAATTGTCACGCCTGTTTTTTGGCGGCCGTATCTCCCTGTTGATCGGCCTGACGGGGGTGATAATGACCTTGTTCTTTGGGGCGACGCTGGGCGCTATCTCGGGTTATTATGGCGGGGCAATCGATATGTTTATGCAGCGCGCGACCGAGTTCCTGGGGGCTTTTCCTGACATCCCGCTGTTTATGGCGTTGGCGTCGGTGATACCGGCAACTGTGTCACCGCTTATCGTGTACTTTCTGCTCACCATCATCCTGGCGTTCGTACGTTGGGGTGGGTTGGCGCGGCAGGTGCGGGGGCTGGTGCTGTCTCTGCGGGAGCGGGAGTACGTGCTGGCGGCGCAAAGTTTTGGCGCTAGCGACCGGCGCATCCTGTTCAAGCACTTGATCCCCGGCGCGATAAGCCACATCATCGTGATCACGACGCTGGCCATTCCGGGCATGATCCTGTCGGAGACGGCGTTGAGCTGGCTCGGTCTGGGCATTCGCTCACCGATGACGAGTTGGGGGGTGATGTTGCAGGAGGGCGGCAATATACGCGCTATCCGTTATACCCCGTGGCTGCTGATCCCGATCATATTCATCATGTTAGCGGTCCTGGCCTTTAATATGCTGGGTGATGGCCTTCGCGATGCCACAGATCCGTATGGTAGCCGGTAGGAGGTTTTTGTGATGAGCGAAAATCAAGTACTTGTGGAAGTTAAGGATCTCAAGGTTGAGTTCGATGTGCGCGATGGCATCGTCAAGGCTGTAGATGGGGCCACCTTTGGGATCAAACGAGGTCAGACGATGGGTATCATCGGCGAAAGCGGCTGCGGCAAGTCCATGACTGCCAAAGCCATCCTGCAGATGGTGCCCAAGCCTGGCAAGGTCACCGGGGGTGAGATCCTGTACCACCGCCTCATCAGGTCCAACGGCTCCGAGAAGGTTGACGTCGTGAACATCACCGAGTTGGACCCCGATGGGCAGGAGATCCGCCAGATCCGCGGCGGTGAGATAGCCATGATCTTCCAGGAACCGATGAGTTCTCTCACCCCGGTATACGACGCTGGCACCCACATTAGGGAGGCGGTCAGCTTGCACCGGCTCATGCCGATCCGCAAGATCGACAGCCAGATGGTTGAAACGATCCAGGCTCACCGGAAGGTCACCAAAGAGGAAGCCCGGGAGATCGCCATCGATATGTTGCACAAGGTGGGGATACCCAAACCGGAACAGCGGGTAGACAGCTATCCGCACCAGTTAAGCGGCGGGCAGCGCCAACGGGTGATGATTGCCATTGCGCTCTCTAGCCAACCGGCGATGCTGATCGCCGATGAGCCCACGACGGCGTTGGACGTGTCCATCGAGGCCCAGATCCTGGACATCATGCGTGAGTTGCAGGATGAGGTGGACATGACCATCATGTTCATCACCCACAACCTGGGAGTTATCGCCGAGATGGCCGATGAGATATGTGTGATGTACATGGGTAAAATAGTCGAGAGGGCTGACGTTGTGTCGGTATTCTACCAACCCAAACATCCCTACACACAAGCTCTGTTGCAGTCCATCCCCCACATTGTTAAGAAAAAAACCAGAGAGCGATTAGTCTCTATCGAAGGCATGGTTCCCGACCCGTTCAATCTGCCCTCGGGATGCCTTTTCCACCCTCGCTGTCCGCGGTTCATGCCGGGGATATGCGACCGAAGTCAGCCGAAATGGACCAAGGTGGAAGAAGGCCACTGGGCCAGTTGCTTCCTGTACGAGAATGTGTGAGGGATGGAAATGGAAAAACAACCAGAGAAAAGAATATTGTTGGATGTAAAGGGGTTAAAAAAATTCTTTCCCATCCAGGCGGGAGTAATGCGGCGGACAGTAGGTAATGTCAGAGCGGTTGACGACCTTAACTTCTTCGTTAGAGAAGGTGAGACGCTGGGCTTGGTGGGAGAGAGTGGCTGTGGCAAAACCACGGCCGGACGATCCATCCTACGCCTGTATGAGCCCACCGCGGGCACGGTCTTTTTCAGAAGCCGTTTGCTGTCACCGAATGGTGAGTCAAGCATGATTAACCTCATGGAGCTTGACCGCGAACAGATGAAGACGATCCGGAAGGAAATGGCCATGATCTTTCAGGATCCAGTTGGTTCGCTGAACCCCAGGATGAGCGTGTTCGACATTATAAGCGAGCCCATGGTGATTCACGGCGAAGGTAACGGATCCCTGATCGAAGAGAGAGTGGTCCATCTCCTCGACCGGGTTGGTCTACGCCCGGAACATATGCGTCGCTATCCTCATGAGTTCTCTGGGGGTCAACGACAGCGGATCGGCATTGCTCGTTCTCTTTCCATGGCTCCGCAAATGATCATTTGTGATGAGCCTGTATCCGCCCTGGATGTGTCCATTCAAGCCCAGACGCTGAACCTGTTGCAGGATTTGCAGGCAGATTTCAATCTGGCTTACATATTCGTCGCCCACGACTTGAGCGTCGTGCAGCATATCTCCGATCGTGTAGCGGTGATGTACGTGGGTAAAATCGTGGAATTGACCCGCGCCGAGGTACTGTACGATTACCCGCTACATCCCTATACCGAAGCCTTGATGTCCGCCGTGCCCAAGCCCGATCCTAAGTATCAGTCGGAGCGGATCATAATGGAGGGCGAGGTGGCCGACCCTTCGAATCCTCCTAGCGGGTGTTACTTTCATCCGCGGTGCCGGTATGCTGTAGGCATTTGCATGCAAGAGATGCCGGAGTTTCGTGAACTCAAGCCGGACCACTGGGTTGCCTGCCATCGCGCCGAGGAGTTAGAGCTGAAGGGGGTGTAAACAACGTTGCATGGAGATTGAACCTGATGACAGAACTGAAGTGGTGGCAGAAGGCTGTCTTCTATCAGATTTATCCGCGTAGTTTCGCTGACGGCAACGGCGACGGCATCGGCGATTTTCAGGGAATGATTGACCGCCTGGATTACTTGCAGGACCTGGGTATTGACGCCGTTTGGATCTCGCCGCACTATCCTTCACCGATTTTCGATTGTGGCTATGACATCTCTGACTATACCGCTGTCGCGCCTGAGTATGGAACGTTAGATGTCTTCAAACGCTTTCTGGACGGAGCCCACCAGCGCGGCATCCGGGTGATCCTTGACCTAGTGCTCAACCACACCTCCGACCAGCATCCCTGGTTCGTCGAATCACGCTCCAGCCGTAATAACCCCAAGCGCAACTGGTATGTGTGGCTCGATGGGGTGGATGGGGTACCACCAAACAATTGGTTATCTATTTTTGGCGGCTCAGCCTGGGAATATGATCGGGCTACAAAACAGTACTACTATCACTGCTTCTTCAAACAGCAACCTGACCTGAATTGGCATAACCCAGAGGTCAAACAGGCGATGTTTGACGCCGCTCGCTTCTGGCTCGATCTGGGCGTGGATGGTTTTCGCCTCGACGCTATTGGCACGATCTTCGAAGATCCAGCGCGAACGGATCATAGAGCTGAGCTATCACTATCCGAACTGTTCACCGCCCAGCTCAATGCAACCAGTGATGAAGAACAGGAGCGGCTTATTGAACAATGGACAATGATGCTCCAAAACCAAGTGGAACAACCTGGTGTGCATGAGTTGATGCAAGAACTGCGGAAGGTCATTGACGAGTATGATGATCGCGTCCTGGTGGGTGAGAGCGAAAATGTCGTTTACTATGGCGATGGGGACAATGAATTGCACTTGAACTTCAACTTTCCACTAATGAATACCGGACACCCATTCCCGGTTTGGCTGAAGACCAAGCGGCTCACACCCCCTTGGGTACGCGCCAACCAGCAGGAGCGTTTGGCCGCGCTGCCACCCGGCGCTTGGCCCTGCAACACATTGGGCAACCACGACTCACCCCGGGTATACAGTCGCTACGGCGATGGACAGAACGACAAGGAGCTCGCTCGGATCTCCCTGGCGCTTATGCTTACTATGCGCGGTACACCCTTTCTCTATAACGGCGAGGAGATCGGTATGACCGATCTGATCTTGGAGGATGTCAGCCAGTTCCGAGACAATCGAGCTGTTTGGCTGTACCGGGTTGCGGTCGAAAAATTTGGATTAACCTCGGACAAGGCGCTTGCCATTTCAGCCCGCTTCAGCCGGGACTGGTGCCGTACGCCAATGCAGTGGTCTTCAGCCCCGAATGGGGGCTTCAGCCCGGATGGTGTTAGCACCTGGTTGCCGGTCAATCCCAATTACGCCGATGGGGTTAATGTTGCCGACCAGCAAGATGATCCGGACTCATTGCTTAATTTCTACAAACGGATGCTGCGCGTCCGCAAGCAAACACCTGCGCTAATAGCTGGCGAATACACGCTACTGCTCGAGGATCAATACGACTGCTTCGCATTTTTACGTACCAACCGAGCCGATGGAGCTAGCCTGAGAGAAGGTGAAGGGCAGACTTGCCTGATTGTGCTGAATATGTCCGACCGGACTCACACACTTAATTTCGATCTAAATGCCCAAGCAATCAAACTTCTCTTTTCCACCTGTGTGCGTGATGGCGGCTCGGACAACCTCGCTCGGCTGTCGATAGCCCCCTTTGAGATCTATATCGGTGAACTTGCCTGAAGCGACGAGCGTGAAACGAGGTGTATATTGCGTTTCAATACTCTTGCTCGGCAAGACCTTCTGCCCACACCTGACGATCGAGAGGAAATTGAGTTTGAAGTGGACGTTTCTTGGCATCAGAAAACACCCCGGTAAATGATCAGCGTCTCTTGCTCTGGCTGACTTTGGTGCTGCTCCTGTCACTGGCTGCCGCTTGCACTGCGCCTATCGTCGACCATACTCAGCCCTCGACATCAACAACGCCTGCAGCTACCGCTATCACACTTGCCAGCCTGCCAGGAGGCTCAGACGAGTTATTCTGGTGGAACGATACCATCTTCTACGAGATTTTCGTACGCAGCTTCTACGACAGCGACGGCGATGGCATCGGTGATCTGAACGGCCTCGTCGAGAAGCTGGACTACCTGAACGACGGAGACCCTACTACCACCAATGACCTGGGTGTCACCGGCATCTGGTTGATGCCCATCGCTGAGTCGCCCAGCTACCACGGCTACGATGTGGCTGATTATTACGGGGTGGATGAAGAGTACGGCACTAACCAGGACTTTGTCCGGCTGATGGAGGAGGCTCATAAAAGGGGAATTCGGGTGATCGTCGATCTGGTGCTCAATCACACAAGTTGGAAGTATCCCTGGTTCGTCAGCGCTCAAAAGGATGTCAACAGCCCCTACCGGGATTTTTACATCTGGTCAGAGGTAGATCCTCTCCATATGGGAGATCCAAGGTATCGAGATCCCAACTATGAGGGACCACTAAGCACCCATGGCTGGCACCGCTGTGAAACCGGCTACTACTTTGGATACTTCTCGCAAAGCATGCCGGACCTCAACTACCGCAATCCGGCCGTTACTGATGAGATGCAAAAGGTGATTCGATTCTGGTTGGAGGACATGAACGTTGATGGTTTCCGGCTGGATGCTATCAAGCACCTCATCGAAGAAGGCCGCCAACTGGAGAACACGTCAAGTACACACGAGTGGTTGAGTGACTTTTACTCATTTTACAAAGGGATTGATCCGGAGGCGATGACCGTGGGTGAGGTATGGAGCCCATCCACCGAAGTGGTCAAATATATCGGTGATCAACTCGACCTAGCCTTTGAGTTTGACATGGCCTGGGCATTTATCTTCAGCGTCAGGTTCAAAGACCGGAGCAAAGTGCTGTACGCTCATCGCCTGATAACAGAACGCTATCCATCCAACCAGTTCGCCACCTTCCTCTCCAACCACGACCAAGAGAGGGTGATGAATGAACTCAATGAGGATGTTAATCGGGCTAAGGTAGCGGCCTCATTGTTGCTCACCGGTCCTGGAGTACCCTTTCTCTATTATGGAGAAGAGATAGGTCATGTGGGCGGAAAACCGGATGAGAACATCCGCACGCCGATGCAGTGGTCCGATGGAGATAACGCCGGGTTTACCACCGCGACCAGAGCTTGGCGACCACCTCAACGTAATTACTACCAGGTCAATGTCGCCGACCAAACTGATGATCCCGAATCATTACTCAGCCATTACCGTCGATTGATTCAGGTTCGCAACGCTCACCCTGCCCTGCGTCTTGGCGAATGGCAGGAAGTTGAAACCGAAGACAAACGGCTCTATGCTTTCCTACGCCACCGCGATGGAGACACCCTGCTTGTGTTGATCAACCTGGGCGACGAACCGATTGACAACTACAGCCTGAGCCTGGAGGAGAGCTCATTGCGCGAGGGGAGTGCCACTGAGATCTTCACTGACTACACCGTTAATGCCCCTACCCTCAACCCCAACGGCGGCTTCGACAACTACACCCCACTGGTTGAGCTGGAGGCATATGGTACATATATCGTTATACTAGAATGAGTCATTGGTTCAGGCCAGTCTTAGCAGCGTGGCATAGCCGGAGACCGGCCTAAGTGAGACTTCAAAACTCGCTGATCAGGAGGAGGAAACATGAATAGTTCGGAGAAAATCTCTGACTTCCTGGCTAAAGTTCCATTATTTCGAGGCCTGAAGAAACGCCAGCTCGAAAGCCTGGCAAAGCGATTTGTCGAGCGTGATTACTCTGCCGGCCAGGCTATCGTGACCCAGGGTAAGGGTGGCGAAGGGATCTTCATCATCATATCGGGGAACGCTGAAGCCACACGCGAACAAACTGACGGCACAAAGGTCGTGGTCAACACCTTTGGCCCCACCGACTTTTTCGGCGAGTTATCCCTGTTGGATGATGGCTTACGTACGGCGTCGGTCGTCGCCACTGAAGAGATGCAATGCCTGGTCCTCACCCGGTGGGACTTCCTCGCTGCGCTGAAACAAGACGTTGATATGGCTATCGTGATCCTGGAAGAGCTGGCTAAACGTTTCCGCACGGCGTTGGACGTTTTGTAGCTCCCAATCCCTGGATTGAATCACCACAGCAAGGTGCGGGGTATTCATAGCGGAACGATTGTATTGGGGTGGCAACCCCCAAATCCCCGCTGTCATTCCCTCTCAATGCAAGCTGTAGGATATCCTGGTAATTCCCAAAAGAAGAGCTAGCCGCCGAGTGCACCCCCGCACTGAGCATCTTATGCTTGTATACTGCGGTTATAATCTATTCATGGAATCGCCCTTCAGATGAAGTGTCCAAACTGCGGCTTTGATAGTCAACTCGAAATGCAATTCTGCGGTCAGTGCGGTGCCCGTCTGGTGGGAGTATGCCCTGAATGTGGCTTCGTCAATCCACCCGATAACCTTTTCTGCGGCATGTGTGGCGCGCGGCTTTCAGAGGAGTCCATTCCTGATCAACCGCCTCGGTCACCACAAGAATCAGAAGGAACCGCTCCGGCAAGCGTAGCGCCGCCGTTGAAACCTTCCCCCGTGTTGGAAGTTCCCACGCCGGTGCTGGTGGGCGAACGCCGGCAGGCAACCATCATCCTCGCCGATGTGAAAGGCTCCACAGACCTCCTGGAGCGGATCGGCACTGAAGCCTGGGTGGAGGTCATGAATCGCGTCCTCCAGCTTCTGGAATCGGAGATCTATCGCTTCGGCGGGGAAGTAGACCAATTTCGGGGCGATGGGCTGGTGGCCTTCTTTGGCACCACGTCGGTTCATGAGGATGACCCGGAACGGGCGGTGATGTCGGCACTGGCGATGCAAACAGCGCTCAGACCCTACGCTGCCGAACTAGCTGAGCGCGAAGGCGTTGACCTCCTACTGCGTGTGGGGGTGAACACGGGGGAGGTGATCGTTGCCAGCATCGGCGATAGACGTAAGCATAGTGAAGACACCGCCATGGGGGAGGCCATCGCCCTCGCGGCACGAATGGAGACCGCTGCCGAACCGGGCACTGTACTGGTAAGCGAGAATACCTATCGTCTGGTCCAATCGCAGTTCGAGTGGCAGCCGCTGGGTGAGATCACCGTCAAGGGTGTGAGCCAACCCCTTACTGTCTATCAACCACTGGCTCCCCGGGCCGAGGTAGCGCGACTACATGACCCACATACTCATGGCCTCCCAACCCTTCTGATTGGGCTTGAGACCGAATTACAGGCTCTCAAACGGTATTTTGAAGATCTGCGGGACGGTCGGGGTGGAATCGTCATGGTAACCGGAGATAAGGGGCTTGGCAAATCGCGCCTGGTTGACGAAGTGCACCAACACCTCATTCGCGATGAAGTGTTGCTGGCCGATGCGCGCATTCACGACCGTCACCCGGAGCCTCTTCGCCCTCCCCTTCGGCTTCGCTCAGGACAGGATTCAGAGAATGGCTCAGGACAAATTCTTGCGCGGAATCAATCCCGTCTTAAAGGGATGCCACCCGATCGCGAAGCTGAGCCGAGGGACCCGCTAACCTGGCTGGAAGGTCGCTGCCGGTCTTATAGCCAGTCGTCACCCTACTCGATGTGGCGTGACCTGCTGCAGCGCTGGCTGGGAATGCGTGACGGGGAGCAAAATACGGAAACACGTGACCGGCTCTATCGTCTGACCGAGGTGCTGTGGGGGGATCAATTGGTCGAGCATTACCCATACCTGGCTACTTTCCTTTCGCTTCCGCTGGATGAAACATCCACTGAGCGGATCAAACACCTGGACGCCGAAGGGCTGCGCCATCAATTCTTCCTGACTGTCCGGAGCTGGGTGGAGGCGATGGTCATACGCGGGCCTCTGGTGGTGACCTTCGCGGATGTGCATTGGGCTGATACTACTTCGCTGGACCTGCTAAGATACTGCTTGCCCTTGTGCGACCAGGAAGAGTTGCTATGGCTAATCGTGTTTCGTTCCGATCGCACCTCCCCTGTCTGGGAATTCCATCACCACGTTGAGACCGAGTATCCCCACCGAGCGACCACCTTGACCCTTACTCCCCTGACCGAAGCCCAAAGCGGCGAATTTATCGACCGGGTGATCGGTTCTGAAGTGCTGCCAGCTGAGACGCGTGCCCTCGTCCTGGACAAGGCCGAAGGTAACCCTTACTACATTGAGGAGCTGATCCGCTCCATGGTAACACAGGGGGTGTTGGAGCAGGATGTCCAAACGGGTCAATGGCGCGCCGCCCGCGCCGTAGATTCGCTCGACTTGCCGGAAACCTTGCAAAGCCTGCTGATGGCGCGCATTGACGACTTGTCACCTGAGGTACGGCGTGTGCTCCAGATGGCCGCGGTGATCGGGTCTGTCTTCTGGTCAGATGTTTTGCAGGATATGACCGGCGATGGGACTACGCTGAAAGGACATCTGACCGCACTGCAACGCGCGCAGTTGATCCACGAGCGCAGGCGCGTACCCAACTTAGGGACGGAGTACGTCTTCAAGTCGACCCTGATCCGCGATGTGGCATACGAGAGCATACTTAAGACGCAGAGGGTCGCTTACCACCGACAGGTAGCTGACCACCTCGCACAACTTTTCGGTGAGGAGATTCATTCGCAGCGCTGTTCTTTAGTGGCGTATCACTATCGTTGTGCACAGGAACGGGGGAGGGAATTATTTTATACTCGGTTTGCCGCTGAACAAGCGCAAGGGATCTATGCCAACACAGAGGCGATTCAACTCTACACTCGCGCCCTCGAACTGCTGGATGAGTTGGAACAGCAAGACCAGGCTCCACCGGGCGAGCTCCTGAAGGATTGGCGACTGGAGACACTAAGGGGACTGGGACAGATACATTTCGGGATTGGAGAGGTGGTAAAGGCAGAGGAATACTTCCGGGAGGCTATTGCCCTCGGTCGGGAGATGGAGTTAGAGCCTCATGCGTTGGTGCGGCTCTTTTACTGGTTGGGAGAGGTACTGTTCTGGCAGAATCGATATGATGAGCATATTCGTATCGGAGAGGAGGGGTTGAGGCTTTTAGGCGATGACACCGAATCGGTTGAAGCGGCCTTGATGAACCAGATAATCGCCATCGGTCACGATGTGGAGGGTAACAGGGAAAAGTTTCAGGAGTTCACTTATCGAACGGCGCAATTCATCCAAAGCTTGCCCTATTCGCAGGAACTTAGGCCAGCGTATGACCACATTGTCATCGCTCACCGAAACGATAAGAATATCGAGGAGGCCATGAAGTGGATCCAGGCTTTGGGGCGGAAAGCTGAACAACACCACGATTTGAGAGCATCGGGCGAGGTGCACTTTTACACGGCTGGTATCTTAAATGCAAGCGGCGACTTGCGCGGAGCCATCTCGCTGCTAGAACAAGCTTTGGATTTGTTCAGGCGAATAGGAGATGCCAAACATGAAAGTTGGTGCCTGCGGGAGATGGTGAATACTCACCTGGGGTTGGGTGACATCCAAAACGCCGAGAAGTATGCTTTTAAAGAACTCGTAACCACAGAAGCAGTGGGGAGTAAAGGTGAAATAGCAGCGGCATACTGGGATATGGGTGGGATTTACCTTTGTCAGGGTATTTGGGAAGAAGCGGTGGATGCTTTTAGGAAAGTCGTTCAGCTCATCCAAGAAATCGGGACCTGGAGCTGGAGATTAAAAGAGTTCGCAAACTATGCCATAGGGCGTGTGCACCTGGTCCGAGGGGACCAAGCGAAAGCTTTGAGGCGATTTAAAACCCTTATTCCGGTGGGACCAGAAATTTTAAGGACGAATCCTTATGGTTTCGCTCATTTACTGAATGGACTCGAACATGCATATAAGAGCCCCAAGGGATTTCACACTTTCAGTCATCGTTTCCGAGAGGAACACCCTGAAGTCAGTGACTCGCCATTTATCCAATGGTTCCTGGAACCCACTGATGTAGGGACGGTTCACGAACCACCGCGCTTACGTGAAGAATTTGCCGAATCACTTTCAGCCGATTGGGTCAAGGAGGATCCGTTTGGCGACTGTTCATTTGTGGTGGAGAACGGATTGGAAATCCATGCTGCAAACGGACGGGACCTGTGGCTCAATAACTTGAGCGCTCCGCGTATACTTTGTCCGGTTTTGGCTGTCACCAACCAAGTCGAAGGGGCGGACTTTGCCGTCCAAACCGTCTGCACCCCGGTCGGTGGAGAGAAACCCGCCATCGGTGGGATTCTGCTCTGGAGGGATAGGGAGAACTGGCTTCGTCTGGACCGAGGTACTCTTTGTGGCGGTGAAATATCCTTCAGGGGATGTCTGGGGAATAAGGACTTGGTGTTTGGGCGTGGGTGCTTGCCTCTCGACGGAGCCGGAGGTCCCGAGCCCACCGACGGTGCTCAGGACAAGTCCTCGGAGCGAGTATATCTACGTCTGGAGCGGCTTGGTCGCCGGGTGAACGCGCTGTGCAGCGCGGATGGTGAAGAGTGGTTCACCGTTGGGTATGTTGAGTTTCCTGATGATGGTCCGGTACGAGTCGGCTTGCATGCCATTGGCTTTATCGATCATCTGGTTTATTACGGTGCTTACCCTGATGGGACGGCTATTCGATTTGAGTCATTCCAATTGTGGGAGATGTAGATGGAGTGGCTACATCCATTGTTTCGCCTCTAAGGCTACCGGGGTTGATGTGTCTTTTATGTTCAGATTAAAAACTATGTTCAGCGGAGCGTTGGGTTGGCTGTTGCAAACTGATCGGCCGGTGCCAACGCGCAGTGATGGGGAACTTGCCGCCGAGGTGGAGCGCAACTATCGTTGGAATTTCGCCGTCAACCTACTGGATGGCGCCAGTTTCCGGTTTGGCATCAGTTTCGTCTCAGCCAGCACAATCATTCCCCTTTTTATCAGTAAGCTGACGACCGACACGCTGCCGATTGGCTTGGCGGCGGTCATCGCTTATGGAGGCTGGTCCTTACCCCAGCTCTTCACAGCATACGGTGTGGAGCGCCTGGCGCGGAAAAAACCGGTTGTGATCAACCTGGGTTTCTTTTTAGAGCGTCTGCCATTGTGGGTGTTTATCATCGCCGCGTTGATAGCCAAGCGTGCGCCAGCGTCGGCCCTGTCACTTTTTCTGGTGAGCTTTGCCTGGTCCAGCCTGGGTGCCGGAATGGTGGCTACAGCCTGGCAAGACTTATTCGCCCGTTGTTTTCCAGTGGACCGACGCGGCCGTTTTATGGGCACGACGATGTTTATCGGCACGGGTATTGGAGCGCTAGGAGCAGTCCTCAGCGCTTGGCTCTTGAAGACTTTTCCTTTCCCGACCAATTTCGCATACATCTTTGCCATTGCCGCCGCCAGCATCACCCTCAGTTGGATATTCCTCGCTCTGACACGCGAGCCGGTGCAACCAGCCAACGCGCACCAGCAGAGCAACCGCCAGTTTTGGGCCACGTTACCCGACATTCTCCGGAGTAACCATAATTTCCGCCGTTTTTTACTGGCGCGGTCGCTGCTGGCTTTGGGTGGTATGGGGGCGGGGTTCATCACTGTCGCAGCCGTACAACGCTGGCAGGTACCGGACAGTACGGTTGGTGCATACACGGCGGTGTTGTTGCTGGGCCAGACGGTGGGTAACTTAGCCTTTGGGTGGCTGGCCGATCGGTTTGGGCACAAGTTATCCCTGGAGCTGGGTGCACTGGCCTCCTTTCTGGCTTTTGTGTTGGCCTGGTTGGCGCCCTCGGCGGGATGGTATTATGCTGTGTTCGGCCTCTCGGGGATTGCCCTGGGCGCGATGTTTGTTTCTGGTATGCTGGTGATCATGGAATTCTGCGAACCGCAACGCCTGCCGACATACGCAGGTTTAACCCATACAGGCGTTGGGCTGGTCGGTATGGTTGCGCCACTAATAGGCGCCTGGTTGGCGCACATCAACTACAGTTGGCTCTTTGCCCTCAGCGCCGGTGTCAACCTGTGCGCGCTCGCGGCTATGCGCTGGTGGGTACAAGAACCGCGCTGGGCTAGAAGTAGTAAATTAATATCTCCTCCAGAAATCTTGGAAAGTTGACAAAAAAATCCACCGCTTTCACCTGAACCAGGCGACCCACGAGTTCGTTCCAGCGGACAATCGCCAGGGAACATTAAAGGTTGTTGAGGTGAGCAAAAACAAGTGAAGGAAGTGCAAATGGTACAACTGATCACAACCCTAGGACCGAAGAATGCCGATGAGTTGGGGATGATCCTGCCCCACGAACATGTATTCGTCGACCTGCGTACCTGGGATCAACCGGGGTATGCTCAAGCTGACCCCGCCGATGTAATCGAGTTAATGGGACCGGAGATAGCTAAGGCTCGAGCAGCAGGTGTAACCGCGATCGTCGAATGTAGCGCGGTTGGCGTAGGGCGACGTGCCGACCTTGACCGAGCCGTCTCCGAAGTGACCAATTTTCCCATAGTGGTCCCCACGGGCCTTTATCGCGAACCATGGATCCCTGATTGGGCACATGCTGCCGGCGAAGCAGAGTTGAGAGAGTGGATGACGGGCGAATTGCTGGGCGAAATTAAGGAAAGCGGCGTGCAAGCAGGATGGATCAAATTGAGCGCCGGCGACGAAGGGTTGACTGCTTGCGAGACCAAAGCCCTACGGGCGGCGGCGACCGCCGGCATAGATACCAATGCCGTTATCGGCAGCCACACAATCCGAGGGTGGGTGGTGCGCGAGCAACTCGACATCATCGAGGAAGCTGGCTACACACCGGACCGCTTCATCTGGATTCACACTCAGGCTGAACCAGACTTTGATCTACACCTGGAAATGTCCCGGCGTGGCGCCTGGATAGAGTATGATGCGATTGGCAGTGAACAATTTGAGGACAGCTTCTATATCGATTGCATCCTGCGCATCCTGGATGCTGACCTGGGTCATCTCCTGCTTCTCAGCCACGATCGGGGCACGTACGATCCGGCCCAACCCGGTGGTGGTGAACCGCGACCATACACTTACCTAAGTGAGGTATTTCTACCCAAACTGCGGGCAAACGGTGTTGGTGAGCCAACGATCCGCCAACTTACCCACCTCAACCCCTACCAGGCCTTCGCCCGCTAAAGATTGACCTGGAGGCAACTGCTCAAACACCAAATATGAGACACTTTAGGAGGGTGCTTTTATCTGAAGATCACCTTGCCAAGAGAGTTCTCTGTCAATAGGAAGCCCTTTGGAACGTGCATCGTACCCATTTGCATAACCGGTGAGTAGAGTCACATAAGGCGTACACATGAAACGGGTACCATTAGGCAACAGCGGAGTTGAAGTGAGTGTGTTTTGCCTGGGGGCGATGTACTTCGGCACGCGCACAGACGAGGAAATGTCATATCGGCTGCTGGATCAGTATACCGGGGCAGGTGGCTCGTTCATAGACACGGCCAACATCTACGCCTGGTGGATTTCGGGATTCAAGGGCGGTGAAAGCGAAACCCTTTTAGGGCACTGGCTGCGGTCACGCAACAATCGCGCCGAAATGTTCATC
>Ga0114919_10001147_pt1 | contig 21324 bp, 16 predicted proteins | sample BlataG_FD_88682 | JGI IMG/M metagenome (GOLD analysis project Ga0114919, IMG submission 88682) | Deep subsurface microbial communities from Black Sea to uncover new lineages of life (NeLLi) - Black_00105 metaG | ecosystem: Environmental > Aquatic > Marine > Oceanic > Sediment | place: Atlantic... | reverse complement strand
TTTTCGCCATCGTCTGAGATTAAAAGACTTTTATACCTTCCAAGTACATACAGAAATCCATCATCATCCATATAACCCATATCACCGGTGTATAACCATCCCTCTTTCAGGGTATTATTCGTTGCTTCCTCATTCTTCCAGTACCCGGGCATTACATTATTGCCTTTAACAACAATTTCGCCTTTTTCACCTGTAGCAAGCTCATTCCCATCCTCATCACAAATTTTTAATTCCAGGTTTTCAACAAGAAAGCCTGAAGATCCCAGTTTATGTTTTTTCATAGCGTTGGATGAGATAATCGGAGCAGCTTCGGATAGTCCATAGCCCTGGAACATGGGTATTCCGATGGCATAGAAGAAACGTTGTAATTCTATATCCAGCAAGGCGCCTCCGCCAATAAAGAAATCAATTTTTCCTCCAAACCCTTCACGTACTTTTTTAAATAATATTTTATCAAACAAAGCATAAATTGGTTTTTTAAAGATTTGCATACCCTTTCCTTTGTTATATCCTTCCCTGTTATAATTATATGCCAGTTTCATAGCCATGTTGAAAAGTTTCTCAACGAAAGGCCCTTTTTCACGAATTCCTCTTTCAATGTTCTTTCTGAAATTTTTAGCCAGGGCGGGGACGCTTAATAATAAACCTGGCTTGATCTCCTTTATATTTTGTGGTATATTTTTAAGGGTTTCCATCGGGGTTTTACCTGGCTGAATGGAGGCAATACTTGCTCCTTTACCCATAAAACTATACAAACCGGCAGTGTGTGCAAAAGAATGATCCCAGGGTAAAATTAACAATGTCTTGTAACTTGGTGGTATATCCATAAGAGTATAGGCTTGTTCAACATTTGCCACATAATTCAAATGGGTTAATATAATTCCTTTGGGATCAGCCGTTGTTCCGGAGGTATAGCAAATGTTTGCATAATCATTCTCCTGTATGGATTGCCATGTTTTATTAAATTCTTCCCTGTTTGTCTGCAGCATTTCAGCGCCCGTCTTTCTTACCTCCCCCATAAAAATTTCATCTTTCTCATACTCATTTTCGGCATCCAGAAGAATTACTTTTTCCAACTCGTTAAGTCCGGATTTTATTTCTTTTATCTTCCAAACCTGTCCTTTTGAGGCAATTACCATTTTGGAACCTGAGTGTTCCAAACGAAATTTAACATCCAAAGGATCACCTAATTTAACCGATAAGGGGACGTTTATTCCTCCGGCATAAAGGATTCCAAGCTCACTTACGATCCAGTCATTTCTGCCTTCGGAAAGCAGGGCAACCCGGTCCCCTTTTTTTATTCCAAGGCGTAGTAATCCGGCGCCAACCTGATTGGCAGCTTCTCTTATTTCGTTATACGTTGTTCCTTCGTATATACCATTCCGTTTTTCCCACATATAGATATTGTTTCCGAATTTTTCAACACTGTCTTCAAAAAAGCGAATAATTGTTTTCATAATGCAAGAGGTTAAGTTTTTTTTTCTAAAATACAAAAATCAAAACAAAAAGACAATTGGACTTTAAGATTATAATAATTACTTTTGTTTCAAATAATTAATTGACAATGAATAATTTTAATTAACAAAAATGAGACATTTATTTATTCTGTTTATTCTGACGCTGCTTTTTGCAAATTCATGTAAGTTTATTGAAGATAAAGGCTGGTTTGGTAAAAAGGTTGATACGCTTGAGGCTTTTTATCTGAAACAGGACAGCATCCGTATAGCTGATTCAATCAGGCAGCAACTTGAACTAATGCAGGCAAGGGAGCAGGCAAGGCTTGATTCACTCCAAAGGATTGAGCAGGAGGAGATGGAATGGCTTTTCCGGTTTAAATATCATATCATAGTTGGAAGTTTTAAAACCCCTGAATATGCTGATCTTTATTCTGAATATTATTCAAAAATGGGTTATGCAACGGAGATATTATTCTCGGAAAATGATTTCAACCTTGTTTCAGCAAGGAAATTTGAAAATTTGCAGAAAGCAATTATCGACCTGGAACATTTCAGGGATACGGTTGAACTGGATGCCTGGATATATATAAATAAATAGACGGGAGTATATTTTGTAACTAATCAGTATGTTGATAGGAAAAGAAATAGGATGTTTTAAATTTTTATAAGTTAATTTTTATAAGTTATATGTTAGGTGCTGGATAAGGTAGCAGTTGCAGTTGCAGAAGGCAGCTAAAGATATTGTTAAATTGCTAAATTGTTGAATAAAGGATAGGGGTAATTAATTCCTTCATTATTCTTCATTCGGTGTTGGATATTCGATATTTACTTTTTACATTTTCCTTTTGTCTTTTATCTTTTGATAACAATCATTTTGTCCTTTACATGACACTTTGAATATTATTGTTATTTTATTATTTTCCTCATCTCCAAAAGAAGAATAACCGATTCCACAATTTCCTCCCGGCTCATTTTGCAACAATTATAGATAACATCAAATAGTGTTATATCGGAAGGTTTTCCCCAATAATAGTCTAAAAACTGTTTTCGTTTCTTGTCATAATCAATGCAGATTTTTTTTGCCTCTTCAATGGAAATATTATGTTTTTCACTAACGGATTTTGCACGCCATTCTATCGGAGCCTGGAGTTTAATGTGTAACGAATTTGGGATGTTTTTGGCAATAGCTGCTCCTCCTCTTCCGACAATGACAACGTAACCTTCTATGGCAATTGCTTTTATGACATTGGAAATTGATTTTCTGATCTTCTTGTCACTCTGGTAATACTTTTTTGCCTGCGCAGCCAATATTTGATCAAAAAGACCTTTTTCTTCATAATTGAATACATATTTAATTTCGGATGGTTTTACATCTAATTCTTTGGCTGACTTTTCCATTATCTCTTTGCTGACCCATCCCCATTTATTTTTTGGTATCCTTTTGTTGAGGGTTTCTACGAACTCCCTTGCAAGAATTTTAGCCGGACAACCAAATTCCCTGGATAAGGTAATGACCGGACCGGGTGAAGTTTTCCTTCGTTCTTTTTCTTTATGCCTGTTATGTGCATATCTTGAAAGGTCTATTGTTTTCATATCTGTAGTTTAATAAAAAAGCCGGAATGAATGGATTAGTTTAACGGGGTAATAAAATTACAAAAAGGATCGGATTTTTACAAATTATGAGGAACATGGAAAGCGTAAGGATTGTAAAGATGTAATTAGGGGCAAAAAGGTTGCGTGGGGGAATTTAAAAACGAAAAAAGCCCGCTGATTTCAGGGGAGAGAAAGAGAAAACCTCGTGACAAGCCACGAGAAATTATTTGATTCAATAACCATTAAAATAATATTGAGAGCCTCACTTCAAGTGAGGCTCTCAATAAACTTATGGTTTATATTTCTTAACCATCAGTTTCCCATGCAAAAACTTGTCTTTGTATTTTACGCGAACAATGTAAATACCTGCTTTCCAGCCAGTAGTTTTTATTATAGTACTTTTGCCTCTTAGTTTGGTTTTTCTCTCTTTCAGAACATAGGCTTGGCTGTATACCTCCAGTTCCCACCCTGCATTTTCATCGAAAGCTTTTCCGCCCTTCGGTTCAATGGTTAAGGTGGTTTCGCCGATAGTAGGGTTGGGCGAAAACAAAAGGCCAAACCAAAAACCAAAAAACTCACGGTATTCCTCGGCAAAGCTGCTCCAACCGCATGTCCAGTTTTGTTTTAACATAAAGGTATAGGTGCCTTCTACCGGCGCTGTAAAATATATTTTCTTCCCGTAGTCAACCGTGTAATCATAGCCCAGGTTTGCCCCGGCAGGAGGGTATATTTTCCAGTAATAGTCAGAATTGTTTGTTGAGGGGTTCTCGGTTAGTGCCCAGAAATAATATTCTTCGCCTACCTCGGGCATAAATGTCTGGCAATGGCAAGCCGGATCATACGCCCCGCTAATCCCAGGGATTGGGGTGCCTACCCAAACCCAAAAGCCAACTCTAGGAGATGTTTTTACATCTTCATTACTTCCTCCTAAAGGACTTGTAATTTCAACTTCTATCCATGTTTCGCAGGAATAGGAGCTATTTGCTGTAACAGAAGTATTATAGTTGCCGTCACTATTCAAAGTTAAGCCCGGTCCTACAGTCCAATCATAGTCAGCATTAGGAATATTTCTCGCCGAGAAATTTCTTGTAGAGTTATTACATAATACTGACGAACTCCCACTTATACTTGTTGAAACATAATACTTTAAGTTTGTTGTACCAAAAGGTGTGTCATCCCAATCATGTTCCATTAAAGGCCATTCATTCCATTTTGATTTATATCTGCCAGCTTGACTTGTTGTTATCGCTGAATGATCTCCACTGCCCCAGGATACTTTTCCGGGATACATTTCATTGACTACCTGAACATAGCTTCCATCGGTCATATAAATATCCTCTTCAGTTGTGTAATGATAGCCAATCCATCTGTCACTCCCTCCTTCTATTATATGCCATGCATATCCATGACAATTGAATCTTCTTGTGGAACTAAAACCATCGTAAGTTTCTATTTGGTCAGCATCAGGTCTGGTAAGAGCCCAATAATTATCGTAACTAGCACGAGTGGCTTCGGAGCTTTCATCCGTAATCCAGGCTGTTACTGGGCTATCTTTTGGAGTTTTAACATTACTTTGAATATCATTATATGCTAACATTTTTAAGCAAAAAGACATAAAAAGAAATATTATAAGAACTTTAGTGTATTTTATATGATAAGTGCTTTTCATTTATGTTTAATTTTTAAATTATATATTTGTATAAACTATCTTGTTCAATTTCATATTATTAGAAAAAGTCAGAAATTCATTTCTGTCATCAATAGTAAACGTGCTTCCATCACACTGAAACCAATATCCAATCAAACCACCACTTCCCATTTTCATATCGGTGAAAAACACAGGTTTATTGTTATAATATTCTAGATAAATTGTTCCATAATAATTACCTGTGGTATCCGTTTCAGCTAAGGTTATTATTTCATTTAACCACGGAAGTTGGGTAGCTGGGTCATCAACACCGCATACTGTAGCTTCCTTTTTCTTACAGGCTAGTAATACTAAGAAAATTACTAAAGTGAGAATAACTATTTTTTTCATATCATTTAATTTTTATTTTATAAAATCTTCAGCCATAATAATTATTGAAGGCAAAAGTTGCGCATTTTGTAAATTGGCTTTTTCAGAAAAAAGTATTAAATCATTATTAGAAATATTAGTCGGAATATTTATCATTGATTCTTCTTGTTCCAATATCCTGATTAAGCATAATCCAATAGTCATCTGACTTAATGATCCATATACTTCAGGGTCATTTTTTTCTTCAAAGTTTTTTAATAATTGTTTTACTAATTCTTTCTTTTCATTTTTGCTTAATGTATTTAATAATTCTCTTTGAGAAAGAAGTATTTCGATGGCCATTATATTAAAAGCATAATCTCCTTTTTGAATAAGAGACCAACTTTTATTAAATTCGCCCGGTTTAATTTTTTGATATTTTAAGATTAATAATTTAGCAGCATCTTCTCTTATTAGTAATTCATTAAATCCTTTAAAATTTTCTGTTAGCTTATTAATACCGTCTTGCAAAAAATTAAAGGCCATGATGTCACGTAAAAGCGGATAATTTAAACATGCCTCAACCAAATCCTTTGTTTTCATTTGTGCTAAAACATTCTGGGGAATTTGACACGCATCAACTTTTTGTTTGTTGTTTTTAAGTTTTTCCCACTCTTCTGACCCTGGCTTTACAGGATAATCCCACGCCTGGTTTTGTTGAGCGATAAGGCCTCCCATTATTAATAAAAAGGGCATCGTTAATATCAATAATTTTCTCATAATAAATAATATTTAGTTAAAACTTGATTCATATGTTCTGCATCTTTATTCCAAAAAAATCAAGATGTCCCCATTTTTAGCAATTAATTTTTGCAAAATTGATATTACCAATTGTAATTCAAAAAGCCAATTATGGTTTTTTGAATTTTACAATGGTTTATGCCGGTATACAATCAAAGAAGCATAAAGAGCATAGTGAATTTATGCGACATTTTGATTGATAATCGGTATAAGCTGTGCTTTAAATATAGATGTAATTGAGGGCATAAAGGTTGCGTTGAATGGATTAGCTTAATGGGGTAATAAAATTACAAAAAGGATCGGATTTTTACAAATTATGAGGAACATGGAAAGCGTAAGGATTGTATAATATATTCATGTTGAATTGTTTGTAAAACAATAAAATTATTCTATTTTTAACACCTTCTGCTAAAATAAATAAGTGTAACTAATCAGATAAACTAAACGAAAAAAATAATGAGTTATGGAATAAATGGAATATTGGAATATTGGAATATGGTGCCAGAAGCATTTTTGCAGAATTATATTGGGCTCAACTACTTTTATTTGATTATTAACAATTTAGGATATTTTAAAAGAAAAAGACAGAAAAAATAGAAACAGAAAGTCAAAAAAAATTAAGTGTTTGGTATGATGCAATTTCATCGTATTTTTTATTTTCAAAAGTGTTGTCTCATTGGTTGAGAAAGCATTATTCCATTATTCTGCCGTAAGCATACCTTCGGCACAGATTTGTTGATGTAAGAAATGAATAAATAACTGAATAGTTACAAATAAGTTTGTTATCAATTATTTTTATGACTGAAATTACTAAAACATTAAAAGATTCTGCTTTAATCAGGTGGACGGTATTGGTTCTGTTTAGCATGATGATGTTTGCGAGTTATTATTTCTACGATGTATATTCTTCCATTAAAACCACCCTTCAGGCTGAAGTCGGTATGACGAATATGGAATATGGTACCATGTACGGTGCATATTCCCTCACGAATTCCTTTTTATTGATGGCTTTTTTTGGCGGAATTATCCTTGACCGGTGGGGTATCCGGAAAACCAGTTTTTTATTTCTGGCATTTATGATTATCGGAACTTTTGGAACCGCCTATGGTTCCAGTGAAATCTATAAACCCGGAGCTTTTGGTTATAATCTCTTTGGGACGTTTTGGAATGCTTACTCTACGGAACTCAAAATGATGATACTCGGACGGATTTTGTTTGGCCTGGGTGCCGAAACATTTTATGTAGTATTAAATAAAATCATAGCTAAATGGTTTAAGGGAAAGGAACTAGCTTTGGCGTTTTCCATTAGTCTTGCATTTGGCCGGTTCGGAACAGCAGGTGTTCTAATGTTTTCTCCACGACTAATTGAATTTCAGTCAGGATGGACTACGGCAAGTTGGTTCGGCTTCATGTTAATGATTATTGGATCTATTTCTTTTTTAGTGTTTACATTATTCGATACCCGGTATGACCGGCAGATCAGGGAAACCAAAACAACCGGTAAACCTGAAAAATTTCAATTGGCTGATTTGAAAAAATTATTCTCAAACCGTGCTTTTATTTACATTACATTGTTGTGTGTAACTTTTTATTCGGCTGTTTTTCCATTCATGCCCTATGCTGCCGATCTTTTGGTAAATAAGTTTGGTATACCGGTAGAGATAAGCGGAGCCGTTGTTACTATACTCCCTTTCGGAACCATTGTGTTTACACCTATTTTTGGGTGGTGGTGTGATTTTAAAGGCAGAAGTGCCACATTGATGATATTTGGCTCCCTGTTATTGATAATTGTTCATTTAACTCTTTCGCTTACAAGATTAACTCCCTACGTGCCGATGTTTTTCCTCGGTGTTGCTTTTTCCCTGGTTCCTGCTGCCATGTGGCCGGCAGTTGCTAAAATTGTGCATGAAAATAGATTAGGTACTGCTTATGGCACCATGTTTACCATTCAAAACTTTGGATTATTGCTGGTACCTATTATTATGGGTAAAGTACTGGATAAAACCAATCCGGGAATTACGGCTGAAATGGTAAATAAAGGAGTGGCTACTTATGATTATACCCTGACCATACTACTACTCGTTGTTCTGGGAATAGCCGGACTCTTTTTTGCATTTTTACTTAAACGGGAAAATCGTATTTCAGGTCAGGATCTTGAACTACCGAATAAGCAGGATTAATTTAATTAAAAACTGTTTGTTCCCGTTCGGCGCCTATTGAAATAATCTTAATGGGTACCCCGGTTTCTTTTTCAATAAAGGAAATGTATTTAAGCAATTCAACGGGAAGTTTATCAAATGATGTTGCATTAGAGATACCCTGATTCCATCCTTTGAATTCAGTATAAATTGGTTCAATTTCAATTTCAACATCGTATGGGAAATAATCGATGGTTTTACCCTCAATTTTATATCCTGTACAAATGTTAATGGTCTTAAAAAGATTCAGGACATCTACCTTGGTCATGATCAACTGAGTAACCCCGTTAAGCATGATCGAATATTTCAGGGCAACCATGTCCAACCATCCGCATCGACGTGGTCTGCCCGTTGTGGCGCCAAATTCAGCCCCCCTTTTCCTGAGTTCTTCACCCGTTGGATTGATCAGTTCTGTTGGGAATGGACCTCCACCAACCCTGGTGCAATATGCCTTGAAAATGCCAATAATCTCTCCAATTTTGTTTGGAGCCACACCCAGACCTATGCAGGCTCCGGCACTAACAGTATTAGAAGAGGTAACATACGGATACGATCCAAAATCAATATCGAGAAGAGTACCCTGTGCACCTTCGGCAAGTATTGCCTTGCCCTCTTTCAAGTAATTATTGATCAGATGTTCACTGTCAACAATGTTGAATTTCTTTATGGTTTCGGCACCTTCAAACCAGCCCTTTTCATAGTCGGACAATTGATAAGAAAAATCGTAAAGTTTTAGAATTTCCTGATGTTTTTTTACCAGGAAAGTGTATTTTTTTTTGAAATCCTGCCTGATAATATCACCCACCCTGATTCCATTACGACCGGTTTTGTCCATATATGTAGGTCCGATTCCTTTTAAAGTTGATCCGATTTTTGTTTTTCCCTTGGCTGCTTCGGATGCCGCATCGAGAATCCTGTGGGTCGGAAGGATTAAATGGGCCTTTTTCGAAATAATAAGATTTTCGCTTAAGTCGATTCCGAGTTTTTTAATGGAATCAATTTCTTCTTTAAAAATAAGCGGATCAATTACCACCCCGTTTCCAATAATATTTAGTTTTTCCTTATGAAAGATACCGGAAGGTATGTTGTGAAGGATATGCTGGATTTTTTTTATTTCCAGCGTATGACCGGCATTAGGCCCACCCTGAAACCGGGCAATAACATCATATTTCGGGGTCAGGAAATCAACAATTTTACCTTTTCCTTCATCACCCCATTGAAGCCCCAGCAATACATCGATTTTCATTATACTGATAATTTCTTGAAAAATAGCGCGTGAAGGTACAATTTTTTTTACCAAAATGAATGGATATAAAAGAATGGCGGATAAAAAAAATCCCTCGATTGAGGGATTTTATATGAAATATTTATTAATCTTTTTTTAATCTTTTTTTGGTTTTTTGGGGACTTGAATTGGTTGTCCCATAAATGTATAAAGAATGATATAATGGTTTGAAGTTATTTAATTCACAGGCTGTCTTAATGATTTCATAGATTCGCGGATCACAAAATTCAATAACCTTGCCGGTTTCGGTATCGATTAAATGATCGTGCTGACTACATTGATAAGCTTTTTCAAATTGAGCAATATTTTTACCAAATTGATGTTTAACAACGAGGTTGCAATTTAACAGAAGATCTATTGTGTTATATAAAGTAGCCCGGCTAACCCTGTAATTTTTATTCTTCATAAAGATGTACAGCGATTCAATATCGAAATGCCCGTTTCTTGAATATATCTCATCAAGGATAGAATACCTCTCAGGAGTCTTCCGGTGTCCATTTTTTTCAAGATACTCTGTAAAAATCTGTTTTACGGTTTGTTTTGTATCTTCATTAATCATAATCAGTCTAATTTAAAATAACAAACCAAATATATATATTTTTTTTAAAAACCGTATGTAATTTAGAATAAATTTAAAGAGACTATTCTTCGATGGTTTCAATGCGGCGGACGGAGTCTATTCCTTTGATTTTTATGAGGTTCATTATTAGATTATTGAGGTCTTTGGTGTTATGTACATAGAGGTCAAGTATTCCTTCGAAAATACCGTCGTGAACTTCTATATTGATGGTACGCATGTTTATACTTAGTTCCTTCGAGATCAAATTAGAGATTTCGTTAAACATGCCAATTTTATCAATTCCCATTATCCTGATTCTGGTGAGGAAGGATAAAATTTTATGGGTAGTCCATTTAGCTGATACAATACGGTTTCCTTCACTTGACATTAATTTGATGGCTTTTGGGCATTTTGATTTGTGAATGACAATGTTTTTGTCAGGGGTTTTATAGCCTATAACGTCATCACCGGGAATTGGATTGCAGCATTTCGCTATTGTATATAATGACTCTGTTTTGTCGATATTCTCACGTAAAATAAAAGGTCTTTTAAAATCGAACTTTTCTTTTTCTACAGGTTTAATTTCAATATCTTCTTTGTTTTCTTCTGATTTAGCGAATTTGGAAAACTGAAGCTCCCAGTATCTGATCAATTTTTTCCTTGTCTTTTTTCTAAGTACTTTTTGCAGATCGTCCAGTGAAATCATACCGGTTCCAATTTTGCTGTATAACTCATCTTTATTTAGAACTTCGTAGGAGGGAAGTAACTTTTTAAAAATCCGGGAACTGGGCAGCAAATTGAATTCCTTTAATTTTAGTTCAAGTATTTGTTTACCTTTTTCAATTCTGTTTGTTGTTTCAGCTTTAAGGGCATTTTTGATACTGGATTTAGCTTTTGCTGTTTTAGCGAATGTTAACCATTCAGATTGGGGTTGCTGTTTGTCGGAAGTGAGTATTTCAACCTGATCTCCGCTGTTTAATATATGGCTTACACCAACCAGTTTATAATTCACTTTTGCACCAATTGCTTTATCTCCAATTTCGGTGTGAATATCATAAGCAAAATCAAGAGCTGTTGACCCTGTTGGCAGGGTCTTAATATGGCCTTTGGGAGTGAATACAAGAATTTCAGAAGCGAATAGATTCATTTTAAAATCATCCAGAAATTCCAATGCATTGGATTCCGGGCTTTCAAGCATTTCACGGATTTTTTTGATCCATTTATCCAATTCACGTTCTTGATTACTGTCAGTTTTGTATTTCCAATGGGCAGCATATCCCCGTTCAGCGATTTCGTCCATCCGTGTTGATCTTACTTGTATTTCTACCCACTTCCCATGTGGACCCATAACAGTGCCGTGGAGGGCTTCGTATCCATTTGCCTTTGGCTGGCTTACCCAATCCCTGATGCGGTCTGGCTTGGGAATGTATATATCGGTAATTAAGGAATAAATGTTCCAGCACATTGTTTTTTCAGGAATTCTGGGCTTGGGTTCAAAAATAATCCGAATGGCAAGCAGGTCATAAACTTCATCGAAGGGAACATTCTTTCTTTGCATTTTATTCCAGATCGAAGCAATGGATTTGGGACGGCCGTTTATACTGAACTTTATGTGGTTTTTATTGAGTTTTTGAGTAATTGGAAGTGAGAATTGATCGATGGTAGATAAACGTCTTTTTTCGTTGTCTTTAATCTTTTTTCCGATTTCATGATAAATCTTAGGGTGATGGTATTTCAAAGACAGGTCTTCAAGTTCGGTTTTTATGGCATATAAACCCAGGCGATGGGCAAGGGGGGCATACAGGTATGTGGTTTCACCTGCTATTTTCATCTGCTTGTTAGGGGGCATGGAGTCGAGGGTGCGCATGTTATGAAGCCGGTCAGCTAATTTGATGAGGATTGCCCTGACATCATCAGAAAGGGTAAGCAGTATCTTCCGGAAGTTTTCTGCCTGTAGTGAGGATTTGTTATCAAAAACTCCTGCAATTTTTGTTAAACCATCAATGATAGAGGCAATTTTTTCACCGAAATGATTTTTAATTTCCTCCAGGGTGTAATCTGTGTCTTCTACTACATCATGTAATAAAGCGCATGTTATCGATTTTGCTCCCAGGCCTATTTCGTGAGTAACAATTTTTGCTACGGCTATCGGATGGATAATATAAGGCTCTCCCGACTTTCTCCTCATGTCTTTGTGAGCTTCATAGGCAAGATCAAAAGCTCTCTGTATCATATCCTTATCCCCTTTTTTATCACAGCGGGTACAATGCCGGAGAAGATCAGCATATTTCTCGCGAATATCTTTTTTCTCTGCCCTGGTGAGGATCGATTTCTTCAAAAGGAATATAACTTGAGGTAAATACTAAACATTTTCTACAAAGTTAATGAATTTTGAGATCAGTACGACTTAAAAAATTCAACTAATCAGTTAAACTGATTTAATGAACATAGTGAGAAATGGAATAGGGGAATAATGTATTTATCCTGTTGTTGCAGGGAAGCAAGTTTTTAATACTTTTTTTACCAGGTAACGCAACCTTTCTGAGCAATGAAGCATCTTTTCAATAAACACCACATGAAGCATATTAATATTATTATTATGCTGAGTATAGTAGCCTTGTTTGGCAATTCCTTTCCCGGTTATCCGCAAAAATTCACAACCGGACTCATTAGTGGTGTTAATTTTTCCAATCTGCATGGTGAACTAACAACAGGAAGATGGCAAGCCAAGCCAGGTCCTGTATCCGGTATATTTTTCAATTATTCATTTAAGGGATTACTTTTATTTCAAACAGAGTTGGATTATACAGCTTTATATTATGCTTATAAAGGATATCAGTCGAGTAATAATTACCTCATTCATTTAAAAGAATCTATAATTGATCACCCACCGTCATGGTGAAAATGGGATTTTAGTTTTTGTCGTATCCCGGTGTATGCGAAATTTACAACCCCAACCCGTTTACAATTTGAGCTGTCAGCAGGAGTTTACTTTTCATTCCTTGTTAATTATGATTATACAGATGGGAACCCATACAATTATTATCCGTTATCGTCTTCCATATATTATTATCCTGGATACAATCCGGAACCTTCAAAACATGATTTTGGATACTTTTTGTCAACTGGTGTTTCGTATCCTTTGGACAACTATTTCAGGCTATATTTAAACAGTCGGTATTTCTACGGCAAGCGGGATTTTATAAAAACCGTCAATGGTAAAAATGGCTCAACAGAACTAACATTCGGAATAGGTTATTCCGGATTATTCAGGAAAAATGAAAAGCTTAACCTGGAAAATTCCGATAATGATTCATCTGAACAAAAAATGTTTTTGAAATTCAGGGGAGGTTGGAATATTTCCCGGAACATTGGAGAGCAACACAATAATAGTTATTCTGTTAGAAATGGTTTCTTAACAGGTTTATCACTGGTTTACAGGTTTAATGAAAAATCTTCCCTGCAAATGGATGTGTTATTTGAACGAAAGGGTTACAATATGCAGGATTCAAGTTATTCCTTCTTCAGGTATGTACCAGGTGATTATCCTATAGATGAAGTGGATACAAAGATTGATATCGATTACCTTGTAATTCCCATTCTGTATAATGTCTGTTTCGGGAATCCGGTTTCATTTTATTTTAATACCGGTCCGTATGCGGGATTAAATCTGAATGCTCGTTGCACTGGAATAGCTATAGATGAGTATAGTAGCGATAATCGTTATACTTTAATTGAAACGCATGTATATGACGACATTGAAGGTTATATAAAAGATATTGATTGGGGATGGGTATTGGGTGGCGGAATACAATTCCCTGTTTTTGGCAGGTATAAAATGGATATTGAATTCCGTTATAACTATGGATTGAAAAACATTTTCGACCCATTGTATAACAATCAAAGTGCTAACTTCTATGAAGATAAAACTATTAAAAATGAATCGTTCAATTTGATGGTGAGTTTACAAATCCCTGTGTATTAGATAAAAGAATTTTGAATTTAATGGAAAGGCATTCAGATAGAGTCAGACTAAACAAATAACTAAAGTTATAACCGGATGAAAAAGCAGATCATCCTATTTTGTATTGTCACGTTTATTTCGTCATGTGCGAAGTATCCTGATCCTTCATATCAAAATTTAGAAGATTATCGGTTCAACAAATCAGGTTCGGATCAAAAGGCGTTCGCCTGCAATTATATCAACGACAGCATAAGTGTTCAAATTGAAAACTTGATTGCATATTACTGTGCGCAAGGGTTACAGGTTCAATTCAATGTAATGGCTGGTGGAGGTTCGGTAGATCAATCAACCGTAATTACAGATAATAATGGCTTTGCTTACACAAATTGGAAACTCGGAGAGGAAACATGCCAGCAATTAGTAAGGGCAAATGTGTTAGATTACACCGGTAAATTATTAAGCGAAATCGATTTCAGGGCTTTTAGCTTCAGGTTTAATACCTGGGATACTGTTACCATCAGACCCGATATACGTATAAATGATATGGTTGCCGATACAATAAATAACCTGACTTTTATGACCTCTGGCGGTACCCTTTACAGACAGGGAGACAATTATTTCGACTGGGATGAAATAAAAAATATTGATTTTACACATTCCATAGAAATCGATAATGAAGGTACATTGTATGCCGGTACTCGAGGTGAACTGGTTAAAAGCACAGATCAGGGGAAAACCTGGCTGACCTGTAATAAACCTATGCCTGACTATTCCGGTCATTTTTTTTTAGTTGTATCATCTGATAATTATATTTGGGTCACTGCCATTAATTATGCCTTGCGTTGCTCAAGAGATGGAGGCTTCACATGGACATGCGACTCCACAGGCCTGGCGCCCATGGAACTATTGGGTGATGTATTCCGGCTTACTGATGGCACCCTGCTCTTTCATTCCTTAAATTGCCACTTGTATAAATCGGAAGACGACGGCAAAACGTGGACGGCTATGGAAGCTCCCGAACTTTCTATAAAGTTGTATGTTACCGAAAACGATGAAATCATAATAATTAATCAGGATTACGGTATTTCTATTTATAAATCAACCGACATGGGTGAGCATTATACCAGAAAAATCTCTGTTATGCCGGAATTCGGAACCCTAATTGACCATATTTTTCATAAATACGGTGATATATATTATGTATTGGTTCCTGGTTATGGAATTTTAAAAACTCCTGATTTAGAAAAATTTGAGATTTATTGGCGCAATACTGGGTTAAACAATCTATTTATGGATCACAATGGGGTACTTATCGCCCGCGACTGGGAATGGGATAAAATATATTATCGAAAAAATAGTGAGTAAGCCATTTTAGTTGCCGGATTATTGCACCGTAAGCAACGCTACACTCCTGATTATCAATAGCAGTTACGGCATTTTTATTAACCTGCTGTACTTTCTACAATAATCGAACCCCCGATAGATCGAGACAGGCTCTACGAGGTTCATATCGTCAGACGACTCAAGTTCGTCTGACGATTTCTTTTGAAAATTTCAAGGGGACAGGCTGGGTTTCGCCAAACGTTTAAACCGCTAAGCGGATAGGTAGAGTTAACTATTTTCAACAATCTCAATCTCCTCCTCTGTTAACCCATACAGCTCATACACCATCCGGTCTATCTCTTTTTCCAAAAGGCTGGTATCTGCATCAGAGTCCTTCTTTTTAGCGGCCAGGATTTGGTCGACTTTTTGGATGAATATTTTTTGTTTGGTTTGGTTATTTACTTTAATGGGGAGTTCTTTAACCTGTATAATTCTTATCTTGGGAAAAATATTAGTATCGGATTTAAAAAAAGTTTGATAAAAATATTGCATTAGTTTACTATTAAGTAGAGCCAATATATATTTGGTATAGTATCCTTCCTTTTTAATCAGAATAGAATATAAACTTCTATTCGACAAAAGTTTACAATCTAAATAAATACTTGTTAGGATAGCTCCAGTTTCTCTTATTAAGATTCTTTTTTTAACAAAAAATTTGTCTTCTTTTTTATATTTAAAAAGGGTTTCTTTAGAAATGTATTTGTTTATCTTAAAAAAGTATCTACCTATATCTTCGCCGGTTAATATTGGAAATTCTTCAGTTTTTAATAGTGATGTTTTGTCCTTACCAATTTCTAATCCCCTTCTTAATTGAGCTATACTTTTAAGTTTTATAGTATTTATCCTCATTTTTTTCACAATAGGATTCGTAATGAATATATCCTCCCAATCATACTCTTTTTCTGTTCTAATGTTCTGAATAAATGTAATAGCAGTTGGCATTTGAACATCTTCAAAAATCCCATCTCCTCTTATATCAATATTTATAATTCTATAATTTAAAAGTAAGTTTCTTAAGGCGTCATATTTGACTCCTTTTATAAATAATGATGATGTAATTAATCCTAAATAACCTTCTTCTTTTAATATGTTAATTCCTTTTTCAAAAAAGTAGCAATATAAATCACTGGTATTTTTCGTTTTATATTCTGTATAGATCTTTGAAGCAACAACCATATACGGCGGGTTTCCAATCACCACATCAAATCCTGTAAAATCGCCGTTGTCATCCAGCACTTCGGGGAATTCAAAGCGCCACTCGAAAGCGTTTTTAAATATTTTATTGTTTTTTATGTCTTCCAGTTCGGCTTCAGTATTCTGTATATCGTTAGTTAGTTTTTTTATTTTTTTATTCCATTCTGTTTTTTCTTTTTTGGTTTGTTCAAACAGGTTTCCCTGGTTGGTAAGTGTAAAGAGTTCGCCTTTAAGCTTGTTCAAACGTAACACCCTTTTGTCGTTGGCGGCAATTTCGGTTTCAAAATCGTTTTTAATTTCGTCAATCAGCCGTACCATTTCATGCTTTTGCTCTTTGCTTTCGGCATTGCGGTATGTCATCACGGCAAGGCGGTAGCTCTCGATACTCCATTTGCTTTGTGTTAATGCTTTTTTAATGTCGGCATCCAGAGGGTAACGGCTTATCAATGAATTGCCGCATTTTATATTGATGTCGATATTCGGGAGGGTCTCAAGTTCCGTGTAATTGGTTCCAGGTTTGTAATAAGCGTTTTTCAGCAATTCGATCCACAACCTCAAACGGCATATTTTTACCGAGTTAGGGTTTATGTCCACACCAAACAGGCAGTTTTCAATTATGGTTTGTTTTTCGTGAAAGAGGGTTTCCTGTATGCGCTGGCTCTCTTTGTTTTTTGGTTGGTATTCAAACAATTCACCCTCATCATCGGTAATTATTAGCTCATCGTTAACTACTTCAACATGGTAGTCCCTGAGTGTTCTTCCCTGTATGTCGAGCAATATCTTAAGGTCTGATTTTACAGCAATTATTTCATTCAGGGCGGATACTAAAAAATGACCTGAACCCACGGCAGGGTCACAAATTTTAAGGCTGTTTATTATCTTGTTGGCTTCTTTTTTATCTTCTATTTTATTGTAAACATCATCAATGTTTTCGCAGTTCCAGCCTTTTACTTCGTTAAATTTCTGAACAACTGTCTTACGGATAGTCTCATGGCACATGTACATCGTAATAAAGCCGGGGGTAAAAAACGAACCATCTTTGTAGCCGTTAATTTTCTCAAAAATCAGCCCGAGAACAGAAGCATTGATCAATGTTTTATTTTCTTCCTGTATTTCTTCCGATCCTTCACTAGCGAAATCATACGCATCGAGGAATTCAAACAGGTATTGCAGTGTATTCATTTCACCTGTCAGGCGTTTGCCAGTTTTGTCTTTCAAAACAGTATTGCTCAATACCGGCAGGTTATATTCGTCTTCAAGATTACTGATGCGGATGGTTTTATGTTCAAGGTCATTAGGCTCGAACAGCGAACTGTTCAGAAAGGGAATATTGCCGAATTTTTGTCTGACAATATCGCTTCGTTCATTTTCCTTAACTGCCAATACCTGGAAGAAGAGTTTATTGAGCGCATCATAATCCGGTATTCTTCCAATATTTAAGAATTCATAATTTTTATCTCCATTGTGGTATTTTAATAGCTGTCCTTCGAGCAGTTTAAGGAATAAAATTCTGTTTATCCACGAAATAACCAGTTCAATCGCTATGGTAAAAAGTTGTTCTTCCTGTGGATTACCATATTCCGATGATTTATCGATTTGAGAAAGACAATCTTCGTATTTTAATATATTTATAACATTTTCAATTAACGAACCGGCGTTTCTTTTCCCTTCGCTTTTCCGGCCGATTAGTTTTTTATTGCCCTCTTTGGTTTCTTCGAGCCCGATAATATGAAGTAATTCGTTATAAAACCCTTTGTTAAGATTGTTACTGTCGTTAGCAAAAGGAAGTTTTAACAAATGTTCAGCTGAGAACAATTTGTAAAGAGCAATAAGTTTATTATCGTCTTGCTTATTTTCAGTTTTAATTGGTTTTTCAAAATCCCTGATATCAATATGAGTAAATGAAATTTCCGTATCGATATCAGCAATATAAGGTTCCGCAATATTCTTATAAAAAAAGTCTGTTGTTTTTCCTGATAGTCTGCCTTCCTCAAAATCAATGAATTGTTTGACAAATTTTTTATTATTGGCAAATAGCTTTTCAAATTCATTTGCATTAAAAACAAACCACTCATAAATATTGGTTGCTATCAGGTATTTGATTTCAATATTATTTGAAGTTATCCGTTCACGTAAATAATATAACACCAATTCATGAAATGCTTTTGTATTAATATTTTCTTTGGTAGGCATTTCAGTTTTATTACCGGGATTTTTGGTTTCAATAAGTACGCCTACTGCGCTTTTTGTGTCCTTTCCGTTATGGATAACAAGGTCTGTCCGTCCTTTGGTATTGATATAGTGATTGGGATGGTAATAGGTGTTTTTAAGAAACTCACTCAGAATATTTTTATGAAATTCTTCCGATTCAGATTCATTTATCTGGCTAAAAAGTAAAACAAGATTGGATTTAAAGGTTTCGATGCCTTTTCTGTCGGGTTTAACCTTTAACCAGGCTTTATTAATAGCTTTTCTTGGCTTTAAAATGTTTAATATCATATAATCAACTAAAACTTTTGCAAATAAAGGTACAAATTCAATTTGAAATTCTTCAAGGAGATATGCTGGGAAACTCGGTAAAAGCTGTTATTCAGGCAAATATAAAAGCAATTTGGTTTAGCTGTTAGCAAAAGTGTTTTTTGTAACTTAGTGATATTATAAAGTATATATACTATATAATACATTATAAAAAAATCGCACTTTATAGTTCCTACTATCAGATATAATGCAAGTTGAATATAAAAAGTAAGAATTATGAATAGTGGTAATATATAGTATATATACTATATATTACCTATAGTTACTTTCTATTAATGAATTAATTATTTATGTCAATTCATAGAAGATTAAAGTATTACTATTGCAATTGTAGAACGATTTTATTACTTTTATAGTAATGTTAGTATATATACAAATATTACTATAATGGCACTCACCAGATTTAGTATTGCTAAAAAGGACATTATAACATACTTTGATGATGGAGGCAGGAAGATTTATACGTTTAATGACTTAAGTACTATACTTAATGAAAATCGAGCGTTTTGGCGACTTTCAAGTGGATTTAGTACAAGAGGCTTTATAAAAGAGCTTTTAAAGTCGACTAAAATGCTTAAGCATGAAATGCAATTCCCAAATATTAAATATACAAGATATACGTGGGGGCAGGCCTCAGTATTTGAGCTAACACTAAGCATTAATAATTATGCCTATTTGTCACATTATACAGCTATGTATTTGCATAATTTAACGGAGCAAATTCCTAAATCAATATATGTAAATGTGGAGCAAACATACAAGGGTAAATTGTCAAAAAGTGAATTAGAGCAAGGAAGAATAGATTTAGCTTTTTCAAGAAAGCAACGAACAACAAATAACATTGCAATATTTGGTGATTATAGAGTTTGTCTTCTAAATGGTAAGAACACTGATAATTTGGGAGTAATTGAGATGTCTGTTTCTAAATCAGAAACCCTACGAGTTACTAGCTTAGAAAGAACTCTGATTGATATTACAGTTCGACCTGTGTATTCAGGTGGAGTATTTGAAGTACTTAATGCCTATAGATTTGCCGCTGGTCTTGTATCGATTAATAAACTTGCTGCAACTTTAAAAAAACTAAATTACGTTTATCCTTATCATCAATGTATTGGATTTTATTTAGAGAAAGCTGGAATATTTAAAAAACATCAGATTGAAATATTAAAGAGATTTGAAATGAAATATGATTTTTATCTTACCTATAGTATAGAGAAAAAAAATTATTCAAAGAAATGGCGATTATACTATCCTAAAGAGTTAGGTTAATTTTTCTGCAAGGTCACAAACATATTTAAAGTAGTATTCAAAATCTCTAGTATTCTCATTTGAAGAAATTGTATCCTTCACTGATGCAAATCCTTCTTTATGTAATGCTTTGGTTTCACATATCTTCTTTAAATATTCAACAGGTACTTTTTTGGCCTCAAAAATCTTTTTAAGAAGATCTTTGTTCTCTGATGATTTTAAGTCTATTCTGTAGTGGTCCATTAATACATAAATGTCGAAGAAATCACGTGAACGAGATTTGGGTGTTATAGTCTTTACAATACTCTTATAGTCAGGTGTCTGTTGGCAAATTGCTCTTAGTTTTTCAATGACAACCATTTCCGGGCTATATACAAAAATTGTATATCCGTCAATTTCGGCTGGTTGTTTTTTATCACAAAATTCATATTTACTTATATCAATTCGGTATTTAGTGGAGTTATTTTTTCCAATTACTATTGCATTTCTTCTTAGTTCATTTATGTTGCTATTTCTTTTACCATACTCCTGTTTTGTTATTAGCTTAAACTCAATGTCATATCCGCCCCAGTACGACGGAGCTTTTTTATTAATCTTTTCAGGCCTTTTATAAAACCTATAATCGAATAACATAAATCCTTCTTCCCTAAAAGCAGTTTTTAAAAGATTTTCAAACTTCTTGCTTATTATTTCAAGTTCATCTTGGGAAAAATCTTCTTTCATTGAAAAATCAATGTCAATTGATGCTCTTGAGGATAAGTTAAAGATAAGGTTTATTGCATTACCTCCTTTCAATACAAGTTTATCCATAAGATCATCATCTGACACTAATGCAATAATCGAGATTTTTTTTATTTTATCGAGAAGTTTGGTATCCATTATTAAAATTTCATAAACTTTTTATCATAAATTAATCTATTATCAGTCATAGTGTCTTTCATTAACAGGAATTTTATTTACCTCGTGAATATTCTTTAATATCTGATCAAGTGTTTGATTAAATTTTTTTCTTGATGGTGGATTTCCAAAAAAAATGTCCTCCAACTCATATTCATCAAGCTTTCTTATTTCTTCAATTAAAGTTCCTGATTTTTGTAAAAATTCGATT
>Ga0114919_10001146_pt1 | contig 21328 bp, 23 predicted proteins | sample BlataG_FD_88682 | JGI IMG/M metagenome (GOLD analysis project Ga0114919, IMG submission 88682) | Deep subsurface microbial communities from Black Sea to uncover new lineages of life (NeLLi) - Black_00105 metaG | ecosystem: Environmental > Aquatic > Marine > Oceanic > Sediment | place: Atlantic... | reverse complement strand
TAGTGGTGGGTGTCGATTAGGTTTTCCCACCACCTTACTTAAAAGATGCTCTCGGATGCTCGTAAGTTTACCCCAAGAGGATTTATCATCTTAAGTCTTTAAGTTTCTTTGTTCTTATAAAGAGGCTCCTCCTTCTCCAATACCCATTGCTCCAGCTTGTTTTACTAAGAGTACTATTACTCCGAATAATAAAACTACTGCTGCGATCAATAGAATAGTTGGAATCTTAGTTGATACATTATCAAGTCCTTTTGTAAAGTTAGTACCCATATTATCTGTAGATACCTTATACTTGTTATCAACACTATATGTGAATGTATAACTTAGACTAACATTGGTCCAGTCGAATACTGTTGCATTTGTAACAACACCTGTTGCTGAAACTGTTATGTTTGTCGTCGGTATGGATAGATTAAAATAACCTACACCATCATCTGTTGCATTCCAGACGGCAGTGATTGCATAACCACTATTACTTGCGTTAGCTCTTGTTAGAGCTATTCCAGTTTCATTTACAAATAAACCTGAGTCAGTATCTGTTTCATTTATTACAGCATGAAAACTTGTTGCACTTGTACTAAAAAGGTCAGTAGCTAAAAGTGTTGAAACAATGATAAGCACAATAACAGTTAAGAGTATTAGTCCTCCTGTACCAGAAATAATATCCCCTACAACTCCTCCTTTCTTTTTGAACTTCATCTTAGAAGATTTACAAAGAAGCTCCACCTGCTCCAATACCCATAGCACCAGCTTGTCTTACAAGTAAAACAATTACACCGAATAGAAGAACAACAGCAGCGATCAATAAGATCGTGGGGATCTTAGTAGAAACATTGTCAAGTCCTTGTGTAAAGTTACCAGCCATATGGTCGGAAGCATTTGCATAAGTAGAGTCAGCAGTTAATAGACTAGCACCAAGTAATGTTGAAACAACAACTAAGATAACTACAACAGTAATTATCAATCCACCTGTACCAGAAACAATATCACCTACAACTCCTCCTTTCTTTTTGAATTTCATTTGTGATTAACCTCCTTTCAAAACTAATATAACAAAACATATTATTAGGAGATTGATTTTATTTTTAAAGCTTGGCAAACTAAGTTATTCAGTAAGTATATATTATTAGGATAGTGTGGTGGGGATTATCACCACATTAATAATAAAATATTATATTTCCTCTTCTTGAACTTCTTGAAAAGTTATTACCCTTGAGGGATTAATTAAATTCATTTCTACTGAGGATTATCACCACATTAATTAAATCAGATAGTGTGGGGGGGATTATCACCACATTAATAATAAAATATTATATTTCCTCTTCTTGAACTTCCTGAAAAGTTATTACCCTTGAGGGATTAATATATTGGGAATTTGTTTCGGGCTTCAGCTCAAATCCCTTAGGGATTAAGTCATTATGACCTAATTTATCTGAAATTTCCTTTCTAATCTTAGCTTTGATGTTATATATTTGCCTTTCTGTATAGCCAAGTAGTTTAGCTAACTCTTGAACAGGTGTTCCCCAATTATCCTTAACCAATTTGTGCCTATATTCTATCTCTATCTCGTATGGAGTGGGTGGTTTAGGTGTATCCTTATCAGGACCTTCTAATGAATCAAGAACCTTATTTAAAGTCTGATCCTTAACTCTTTTATATAATTCTTCATGTGTTTTATCATCTCCAAAGCTCCCCCTCCAATTAGGTTTAACTCCTTTGATTGAACCGAGGTTCTTTTTAGAGAAATGATATAAATCTTCTTTCCTTTTCTCACTATAATAACACATATGCCCTCGCTTACCACTCTTTCTATGGAAATATGTTCTAAGTAGAAACTTACTTCTATCAACTGCAACACTACTTCCTAATCTGTGAAAGAAAGGAGCAGCCAAAGCAATAAATAAATTCTTCTGCCTACATACATCAAGAACTAGATTAGCATACTTTGTTTTCTTAGTTAAAGTATCTGAGCTTGAGAAGATCCCTGAAGATTCATCAATTAATATTGCATCTCCAAGCTTAGCATTCTTCATAACTCTTTTTATATCGTGAACATCCTGAACGATGCTTTCTTTTGGGTTAAACCTTTCATCAGAAACATATCTACAACATAACCTCATTAAAGTAGATTTACCAGAACCAACACCACCAACACAAATAGCAGTAACATCTTTATCATCTTTTAAATCAGCTTTAACCTTATCAAGTTTCTCAATTAGAAAATTAGGTAGACATAAATCTCCCTCTATCTTTTCTTCCTTAGGAATTACATCCCATTCCTTTTTTTCTTTATTAAATCTTAACGTAACCATTAATAAGTATCTCCTTCATCGTCGTCTATGTTGAAGGCAGAGAAACCTCTTAAATCTAATGTATCTCTAGTAAAATCTTCTATCTCAAATAATAATTTCCTTAATTCAATCCAATTAGCAACATTCAATCTCTTAGCCATTTTAGAACTAGAAAAACTTTCTAAACTAAACTGATTAAATATTTCTTTAGTATCAAAAAAGAGGGTTAATTCAAGTCTATAATCATTAAACTTTTCTCTTTCATCTTTAGACATCTTTCCTCTTATTTCATATAAAAGACTTAATAATTCTGAAGCTATCATCTCATAATGATATAATCCAGAGTCCTTATCAAAGTATAATAAGTTTAATCTACAAGTATTAATAACCTGTTGGCTCTTATGTAGCCGTTCCATTTTTCTATCTGCTTCATTGTAACCAGACTTTTCACCACTATAATTTTCTGCCATATTGTTGATATTAGTATTAAACTTACTAAGTAAGTAAGTCTTTATATGTTTAACTCATTTTTCCTATAAATATATAAAGATTAAAATCCTAAGTTAATTACCTTAGTAACTATGGCGAGGAACTTCTCAATAAATAAAAGAATTCTATTAGTTGGGATTGTTTGCTTTTTAATTATTAGTTCTTTTTATCCCAATTATAATTCTATAGATACCGAATATAAAGATGAAGTTTTTGAAGATAAAATTGATAGTGGTTTTTCCCCAGAACAAGAGTGGAGAATAATTTATGGTGAAGATATTGAATCTGTTTTAAATTATAAAGAGGAAATAATAAATGAAAGTTAAATATGGATTGGTTGATGGTAAAGTTTTTACCGAAGGGGGAGGAGTTAAGTTTGAATCAGATTTATCAAAGCCAATAGGAACAGGAACTGTAACAACTTCTGGGGGAGGTCAAGTTAGTGGCCCTGGGGGTGGTGTGGCTAGCGGTGCTAAAAATCAACAAGATATAATTATAGCAAGATTAGAAGCTGAACAAAGAGCAAGAGAAGAAGCACAAAGGCAACAAGAAATCCGAAGGCAACAAGAAATATTAACCCAACAAAAATTAGCTGAACAACAAGCAGCACAATTAGAATTAAAAAAACTTCAAATTCTTAGGGAACGAAGTGGTGTTAGTCCTGAGGAAAAAGTGGTGTTAGCTCGTGAAGAATTAAGAGTTACTGCAAAAGCAGAAGGCAGGGGGTTTTCCAGATTACAAGCTGAAAGATTCATAAAGGAAAGAGCTGGACAGCGAGGTGCTGCAACTTTGAGGAGAGTTAGACCTACCAAACAAGTTAAAGAATTTGTTGGTGAAGTTAGGGAGTTTGTTAAAGAACCTGTGAAGATTACAGATATAAGTAGGGAACAAATAACTACATCACTAATTCCTCCAAGAGATACTTCTAGAGATGTTATAGGAATTACTGGAGAAATACAACCAGTTGGTAAAAGAAGTTTTATAGGAGGGAGCGTTAGTAAAATTACTAGAAGAAAGACAGGCCCAAAAGAACCAATAGATCCTGTTAAGATTGGAATTGAAAGTTTAGAATTATTTAAAGAAAAAGTAGTTGTTCCTTTAAGAACTACCATACCTTCATTAGGTGAAACTCCATTAGGTGTTATAGCTTCAGATATAAGAGAAGCACAAAGAATAATAGAATCTAAACAACCAGGAGAAGTAGTAAGTATAGGTTTACCTGGTCAAATTAGGGAAATAGAAGTTAGTAGATTACAAGGTAAAAATTTAGTTGGATTTGGTACAGCTATTGCTATCGGAGAAACTGATACTGCTTTAAAAGATATTACTAAAACTTATCAAGAAAAAGTAGTTGTTCCTTTAAGTGAATCTAAAGCATTCAAAGGATTTGAAGAAAAGGTTATTGTTCCTATTAGTAAATTTGGTATTGAACCATTTAGAAGTGAAGTTGGAAAGGGGGTAGGATTATTTAAAGAAAAAATAGTTGTTCCTTTAAGAACTACTATACCTTCATTAGGTGAAACTCCTATTGGGCAAATAGCACAAGCTAAAAGAATAATAGAATCTAAACAACCAGGAGAAGTAGTAAGTATAGGTTTACCTGGTCAAATTAGGGAAATAGAAGTTAGTAGATTACAGGAAACAGGATTAGTAGGTTTTGGTCAAGAAGTTTTATTAGGAGAAGTTGAAACTGCCTTTACAGATATTGCTAGAAAAACTAAGATAGGTCCTCCAGAGATGGTAGGAAAAGGAGTTAGGTTTGGGACAGAATTACTATCTTACACATTACCAGGAGTTTTTGTAGGTAGTGTAGCTGCTAAAGGAGTAGAAGCAGAATTAGGTAAGGGTGTATTTGGTGGGCCTAAATCAGGTGTACAATTTGTAATAGAAAATCCTTTAGAAGTTGGGTTAGCTGGGGCTGTTGGTGCTTTCTCTGCAGCTAAGGTTCTTAAGGGTAGAAAATTAAAGAAGTTACAAGAGTTTACAAAAATCCCTGAACAAAAATTAGTGGTGCTTGAACAAAAAATATCTAAAGAAGTTGTTAAACCAAGCATAGTAAAACCAAAGTTATCTTTATCACAAATAGATGATGTATCTAGATTTGAATTAGGATCTAAAGTAAAAGGGAGAGTTTTATCTACAGAGTTTATTCCAGAGAGTTCTCAATTCGGACAAGTTGTTGAGCTAAGAAAGATTGGTAAAGATCCAGCGAAAGTATTTAAAGGATTAGCAGAACTTAGTGGAAAAGGAATATATAAAGAAACTATTAATTTTGGTAAGATTACAAAGATAACTGAATTAACTAAAGAAGGAAAAGGAACTATTAAATTATTTGAGAAGGGTAAAGAAATATTTAAACAACAAGTTAAAAAACCTAAACTTCCTGATTTAAAATTTGGAAGGCCTAAAATAGATAAAATAATTATTGATAGACAATTCAGTGAGCAGGGTTTAAAGATAGAAGAGATTAAAATAGTTAGGGGTAGGAAAATTAAGGAAATTAAAAGATTAACTACTGAAGCTGGAGAAATAATCAAAACAAGTAAACTCCCTTCATTAGAATCTAAACTATTTACTGGAGAAATTAAATCAACAACATTAGTTGGTAAAGATGTTTCTTCAGGTGTTGAACAAATTATTATTAAGAAGGGAGGATTTTTAGATATTATTTCTGTTGGAGAAAGAAAGGGGTTAGCAAAATTAAAAACAAGTAAAGGATCTTTAGCTATTAGAAAAAAGGCTAGTCAAACTATAGAATTTGGACTTGATAAAAGTGTTGATGTTTCTTTACTAACAGATATCGGTGGAAAGAAAATATCTTTCAAAACAATAACTCCTAAGGTAAGTAGAGATATAACTGAATTTTCTGGTCAAAAAACAATTACAAAGTTTATAAATCCTAAAACTCCTTCCCTTAAACTTATACAAAAGCAAGGTTTGAAAACTATAAAAACAGGAACTCAAAAGATTAAGACTATTGATAGAGCATTAGCTAGGGAAGAGTTTGATAAGTTAATTAAGAAAATAATTGAGGAAACAAGGGTTAGTGGTGGAGCTAGAAGGGAAATTATATTAAGTAAGGTTAGAAGTGTATTACCTAAGAAACCAGTAAAACTTTCATTAGCTGAAAGAACTCTAGAACAATTAGATATACCTACAATAACTTATGTAGAACCCACTCAAACATTCCTTAGAACACCCACAATTACACAACCTACCCAGGCCCCATTTATATTTGGAATGGAAACTACAAGAATACCAACAACAGGATTAGGATTTGTTAGTAGAACTATAACACCAATATTTGATGTTGGTATGGATTTATCTACAAAAGAAATAACTGCACAAACCCAAACTCCAGTATCTGAATTAAGTATAGTACAAGTAAGTAAACAAACACCAATTTTAAAAATAATATCTTCAACTAAATCAGTACAAAAAACTTCTCAAATTCAAAAACAAGTAAGTAAACAAGTTCAAAAACAAGTGTCCAAACAATTACAAGAGCAACAACAATTTAAAAGAAATGAGTTTGATTTTGGTAAAATAAAAGTTCCTCAACAACCAAAACCAAAAGAACCTATAGAGATAATATTTCCTCCAATAAGATTCCAACCAATTAAAACTAAACCTCTAACAACTAAACCATTCCAAGTTCAAGTCCGTAGATTCGGTCAGTTCAAAACAATAGCTTCTGCTAAAGACATAAATAAGGCCTTTGCTCTTGGAAGAGAAAGGGTTGCTTCAACATTAGCTGCTACATTCAAAATACAAGGGCCAAGTGTATCTTTCAAAACCCCAAAAGGATTTAGGAGAAAGCTAACTAAAGAGGGAACTTTGTTTATTGAAAGAAGAGGTAAAAGATTATCTCGTAGAGGAGAAGTTAAGGAGATTAAAATAGCTAAGAAATTAAAGAAAAGGAGAAAGAAAAGATGAGTGATCAAACTGAAAAAATGGTTGAACATTACGAGCAACAAATAAGGGAAGCACAACTAACTGCAGACACAGCTAAGCTAGGACAATCCCAACAAGAGTTAATGATGATGGATCCTTTACAACAATCTAATTCTATAAATGAACAATTAGATTTAGGAGATGTTCTTGAAAGGATGCACAATTTACTTAGGGGTTATATTCTTAAAACAACTGATGGAGTTACTAAATGGTCTAAACCTGATAATAATGATATGGTTGTTCTATCTGAATATGGAGTTAGTTATGTAATGCAAATGCTTCAAGCTTATCTAACTAAGAATACTTTACTTTCAAATTATGATGATAAACAAATAAATGCTAAGATGGAAGATTTTTCCACAACATTAGTTGATGATATATTTATGGAATATGATAAAATGTTTTTAGACCCTACACTTGAAGAATGTAAAGATGAAATTAAAGCTAGGATACAAGCTAAGGTAAACATTCGTGCATTTGCTTTAGAGTTAATGGACCAAGAAGTTGATAAGGATGCTATTGAAGTTCAAATTCTAAAAGATATGGAAGGTAGAATTGAAAGGGAAATGACTATTGTTAAGGAACAAAAGCGAAAGAATAAACTTAAACGTTTTGAATCTATAGTTCGGATGGTTCAAGATACTGTTCATTCAGCTTACCAAAGGGCTTGGAAAGGTCAAGAAAGAACTACTGCTCGTTCACACATGAGTGTAACAGAAAATAAAGGAGGTATGATGATGCCACAACAATCAAGTGGCTTTAATCCATTGGGAATATTGCGGAGGAAGTAAACACTAATTTGGTTAGGAATCTAGTTCTTGGAGCTGGGGGTTTAATTATCTTAGTTGTTCTTACATTTATTGTAGTATCTAATGTAGCTTTAGTTCATGATGGTGTTGATTCTCTTGTTAGTAATTCTTCAGAAGAAGCTATATTAATTGAATCTACAACCACTTTATCTCCAATAGGAGAAGGGATTACTTCATCTGAAGTAAAAGCGTATAATAATACTTGGTTGGAGTTTGATGGGGTTAATGATAGGGTTCAATTTCCAGAATCAATAGAATCTGAATTAAAGATGGTAAATTCAAATATTACTATATCAGTATGGCTAAATACTACTTCTGCCCCTGCGGCTTCCTCATTTGGTTCAGTATTTGGGATTACAGCTTCTTGTTCTGCGGCTTCAGATAAATGGCATTTAGGTTTTGGAAATAATACAGATATTATGAATGAAAGAATGTGTTTTGGTTCTTTTGTAACTGCATCTGATGCCTTAGGGAATTCAAGTTGTATAACTGCTAATGTAACACTCAACAAATGGGAAAATTATATAGGTAGATTTAATGGAACCCATTGTAGCATATATCTTAATGGAGTTTTAAACTCTTCAGCAATTTGTACAACTATTCCTGTAACTTATAGTATTATAAAATTTGGTCATGGAGCTTTTAATAGTGCGTGTGGTGTAAATTATGGATTAGAAGAATCAAGATTTTATAATCGTTCACTTACACAATCAGAAATTACAGAAATCTACAATTCAGGAATGGTAGCAAATTCATCACTACCTTCTGATGGATTAGTTTTATGGCTTCCATTAAATGAAGGTTCAGGAAATGATGTTCACTCCTTCAACCAATCAGACTTCACATGAAATATAAAATAATACCAATAATGTTTGTATGTTTATTCTTAGCTTTGTCTATAGTTAGTGCAAAACAAGTAGATAAATTAGATTGGAAAACAGAAAAATTAACAATAAAAGAAGATGGAATTTATAATAATCAAGACCAATTATTAAAAGAAAAAGAAAAAGCAGAGATTTGGATTGATAAAAAAATAAAACTAAAAGATGGAAGGAATGAATATCATATTGATAGTTTGATAGAAGAAGATACCACAATAGATATTGTTTTATTTTATGATATTCAACCAGATTCAATAGATTATGTTTCTCACAATGGGAAATACAAAGAAACTTTTACTTACAATGATTGGTTATGGAAAGATAAATTAGATTGTGGAGAAGAAGAATATTGTGGTGGTTATGTAACAATCCCAAATGTAATTATAGAATATGGATTGGGTTCTAACACTTTCACAGATGCTATAGATGGAGCAACTTGGGCTAACGACGGAGTTCTAGTAACTTTAACTGAAACAACAGATTACACTCTAAACACTGCGACGGGTTTGTTTACAATTGTGAATGAAAATTATAAATGGTCTGGATTAAATGTAAGTTATAATTGGAATTATGATTCAAATAGAAGAGATAGTATTGATGGATTAACTAATAACTTTACAACTGGGATTGATAATGTTTCTACTAAATTCCCAACAATATTTACAATAGGGATAATAGTAATTTTATTTGGGGTTTTATTCCTATTAGTTAGACAAACTGGTTTAATAGAAATGATAAATAAAGGAGGAGGAAACTCTCCATTATAAGGAGGTAAAACATGGGATTTTTAAAGTTAGGATTAGGGACTATTGGGGCTGCAGCAGTTTTAGGTTCAATACCAAATGTAAGTGGAACTTCTGCTGAAACAAATATTAAAACTAATACTGCTAAAGGATTAGAAAATATAGGTTCAACATTTCCAACTCAAGGTAAATTAATCGGAGCAGGTTTAGTTCTTAAACAAACTAAAAAATTAAGTAAAGCAACTAAGAGGTTATACTAAATGAAATTTAACTTTCTTTTATTGTTTCTTTTAATAGGAATGATGACTTTTGTTAGTGCAGTATCTATTGGAGAGTTCCAATTAGATGTAGATAATGTAACACTTTATCAGACTTGTAATAATTGTACCTCTTGTAACTTCACAAGAGTTATGGGACCTAATAACCAAACTATATTATCAAATTTAGAAGGGACTAAAGATGGAACTTATTATTCTACAGATGTTTTAACAGGTAATTTTACAAAAGTTGGAAAGTATTCTTATATTTATGATTGTGGAAATGCTGTTGAAAGTGAAACAGGTAGTATTGATTTTGAAATAACTTATACAGGTGGAGAACTAACAGAGGAAATGGTAACAGTTTATTTTGGTGCTATTGTTGTTTTAATATTTTTTTTTGGACTAACTATACTATTGATAACTAGATTACCTTCAGGGGATACCACAAGTGAAGATGGATTTATACTTGAGATTAATAATCTAAAACACTTAAGACCTGTTCTATGGGCTTTCTCTTGGATTATTATCCTAGCTTTAATGTTTATAATTTCTAATATAACTATAGCTTATTTACCAGCATTAATGATTGGTAATTTATTCTTTGCATTTTATACTATAATGTTTTGGGTTTCTATAATTGCAATACCTTTATGGTTTGTATGGATACTTGTAAAAATCTTCAAAGATAAGGAGATGAAGAGAATGATTGAAAGGGGGGTAGATATTAAATCAACACCATGACTAACTTACCAACAATAAATGTGAAAACCTCTGAAGATTTAATAAAAATATTAGATCGTGTAAGGATTAATAAATTAAAATTAGGAATGAATAATACTTTGCTAAGTAGGAGAAGATTAACTTTGGCTATTGCTAGACTTCCAGACTTAGAAAAGACCTTAATGAACTCACAAATTAAAGATGATAGAAAATAAAAGAGGTAGCTTTATGGGAATAATGCTAGTTGTAGGTGGGCTTCTATTATTAGTTATGTTCGGTGTAATGTTAGCTATTGGAAGTTCTACAATTAATTGGGTTATGGATGAAGCAGTACCTGAGTTAAAAGATCTAGGTCAGGTTGGTGATGTTAATTCTACCCAAATAATGGATATTACTATTAGTCCAGTGGATACCTTTATACAAAACTTTACATGGGTTGCTGGGATACTTTATGTATTTGGATTAGTTGCTATATTTGGAATAGCCTTAGCATTTAGAACTACAGGAGATAAGTGGTTAATTGGATTATATTTTGGTATGGTTTTATTATTAGTTATTGGTTGTATAATCATGAGTAATATTTATGAAGATATTTATAATGGAACAGATGACTTCGCTTCAATAATGAAAGAACACATATTGTTATCTTACTTAATAATTTACTCACCAGGTATTATGGTTTTAATTGCTTTCATTGCAGGGATAATATTATTTAGTGGGCCATCAGGAGGTATGGGTGTATAATGGCTAATTTTATGGAAAATCAGCGACGAAACTCTCGTTTTAAGGCTCTGTGTTCAACTTTAATTATAGTGGTGGGGTGTTTACTTATGGTAAATTTTGCTTCTGCTTTTGATTGGAGTGATGGAACTATTGTTCATTATTATAAATTTGATACTAACTCTGGTACTTCTGCTTTTGATGAATTAGGATTATCTAACTTTACTTCTTGGACTAGCACTCCTGCATGGGTTGCTCCTGGTAAATTAGGAATAAGTAAGATTAGATTAGATGGAATTTTAGATAACTTAGGTTCTTCAACACAAGCACAGAAAGCAGTTACAGGTTTTACTTATAGTTTTTGGGTTAATCTTACAAGTAATTCAAGAGGAGATATTTATGTAGAAAGTACAGGGGGTGTTGAAACTCAAATTAGAATAGATGCTAATAGGGTTTTGAATTTTATTAGAGATGATAGGAATATAGTTGGTTATACTATAAATGCTTTGAATGAATGGAATCATTTAGTTTTTTCTGGTGCAGATGGAGGAAATATTTCTATCTGGGTTAATGGAACTAATGTTGCTAATAATACAGAAGCAGATGTTGGTGATTCAGGAACTAATATGTATTTTGGTTCAAATGCTGGTGGTGCTTTTAATTTCTCTGGGGACATAGATGAATTTGGTATTTGGAATAGAAGTTTATCTGCTTCTGAAATTGAAGAGTTATGGAACTTTGGGGCAGGATTAAGTTTTGAAGGGGCTAGTAGTAATTTAATAACAACCACATTAGTTAGTCCTTCTAATGAAAGTTTAATCTCAACAAGTAGTTCTAATTTTTCTTCAAGTTTTATAACAAATAATTTTGCTTTAAAAAATGCTACTTATTATATTTGGTTCACTAATGGAACCGCTTTTAATGTAACAACCTTTACTATGGATCCAGCAGTTTCAAATACTTCCTTAGAGTTGTTTAATGACTTTGGGTTAGGTAATTATGTTTGGAATGTTGAAGGAACAGGAGATAATGCTACAGGTACTTTTTCATTCTTTGCTAGTAATAACAATTCCTTTACTGTTTCCCCTTTTAATAAATTAGATGAATATTGGCTCAATACAACTATTGAAGGTTCAACAGATTTGTTCACAGTTAATATATCTTTATTAACAGGATTTAGATTATCCTCTGTTAAATTTTATTATAATGATACTCCTTATGCAACAAGCTTTACAGAATATGCTACTAATAATTATTTTGTTCAAAGAACTCATAGTATTCCTTTAGTTAGTTCAAATACAAATGTAACATTTTATTGGAATGTAACATTAGAGGATGGGAACTCAGCTTTTTCAACAACTCAAAATCAAACTATATTAGATTTATCTATTGATAATTGTTCGACTAATACTTTTGTAATATTTAACTTTACTATGGTTGATGAAGATACTCAAGCTCTTTTGAATGGAATTACAGATAATACTATGATGGATATTGATTTAGTTTTAACTAGCTTAGCTAATGGTTTCTTACCTCTAAATTACTCGGGCCAATATAATCAAACCAATCCAGCAGCAGTTTGTACTAATGTTGATTTTGGTAGTTCTAATTTTAGGACTGATGCTTTAGTAGAATATTCTGCTACTAATAGATTTATAGAATATTACAATATCCAGAACTATATACTTACAAATACCACAGGATACCAAAACATAACTTTGTATAATTTAAACTCTACAAAAGGTACTGAGTTTAAAATAACTTATAAAGACTCTAATTTTAATTTAGTTCCAGGTGCTATAATCCAAATACAAAGGAAGTATATCAGCGAGGGTATTTTTAAAACTGTTGAAATTCCTAAGATAGGTTCTGCAGGGTATACTATAGCACATCTTATTAGAAATGATGCTATCTATAATTTAGTAATTCTAAAGGATGGAGTAATATTAGATTCTTTTAATAACATAGTTGCTGATTGTCAAAACCCTTCTTTATCAGAATGTACTATTAATATTAATAGTTTTTCATCAGGTATTTCACCTGAGAGTTTTAGCGATATTGGAGACTTCAGTGCCTCACTAACTTACAATCAATCAACAAGAATTATTACTTCTAACTTTGTTATTCCAAGCGGGGTTTCAACAGTTACAACTTTGAATGTTACCTTGCTTGATGGGTTAGGGACTACTATTGTATGTACTGATAGTTTAAATGCTGCAGGTGGAACTCTTACTTGTACAATTCCAATTAGTTTTGGTAACTCAACAGTAATAGCACAGATTTATAGTGGAGGAGAACTTAAGGTTCAAAGAACTGTTAGACTTGCAGAAGATCCTTCAGCTATTTATGGAAGTAGTTTAGTATTCTTAGGTTTAATAATTGTACTATTGATAATTGGAATGAGTATAACTGAAAACCCTATGATTATGGGAATAATGTTAATATTTGGAGTTATAATCTTGGTAGCCTTAAACTTAGTAAACTCTTATGGATGGATAGGTCCAGGAGCAACAATACTCTGGTTGGTTGTAGCTATAATAATTGTATTAATTAAAGGGAGTAATCGTCAATAATGGGTTCAATAAAATTCTTCGCTAGTGTTTTGATGGTGGGATTATTTGCAATAGCTATTGTTACATTCGCAACCCAATTTGGAAATGATAATAGTTCTGCTATTCTATTAAGTGATGATGAACAACTTAATACTTTGAATAATGAAATTAATTCTACTATAACTACTTGGCATTCCTCTGTGAATGATACAGGAACAACCTTCTTTTCAACAACCCAAGATCAAGGGGATCAATCGGCTACAAGTGGTGGTCAATTTAAGAGTGGAATAAATGGGGCCTTAAGTATGGCAACTAAAGCTATGACTAGTGGTTATAATAAAATCTTTGGTTCTGATGGTGGCTTTGGTATATTCTTAACTGGATTAACAGGGATATTATTATTTATGCTTGTAGCTTACGGATGGAAATACTGGAAGGGGAACCCTGATTAAAATGGCAAATGTATATACTATGCCAAACCTCACAGGAGGAATTGATACCAATATAGTTCAGATAGTAGCACAAGTTCCTCAATTCACTATAGGATTATTAGTATTTGTATTTGGGGTTATATTTATTGGTGGGATATCTACACAGAAAGTTAGAACTGGTTATGCTGACGTTCCTATGTGGTCGGTGATGGCTTCTATTTCTACTCTAATGATTGCTTTACTTATGACAATTAAAGCTGGATGGATTGATGGAGTTACACTAGGGGTTGTAGTTGCAGTTACAATAATGTCTGGTTTATGGTTATTCCTCAGTAGAGGAAGGGGAGAATTTTAATATGGTAAAAAAAAACCTTGGGCTACTCTTATTAGTAACAACCTTCCTTATACCTCTAAGTATGGCTGGATTGGAAACTGGTGTAGATGGAATAATAGGTTTGGATTTAAATGCCGTCGCACCAACCTTTAATAATCAAACTGCTTTCGTAAACAACTCTTTCTATTGGCAAGGATATACTCCTGCAACTTTACCACATAATCTTTTAGATAATTTAGAATGGAGTGTTGCTGGTCATATTATTGATGGGAATATTGATATGAATGATAACACCCTAACAGATATGAACTCTTTGATTTTATCAGGTACTGGTTATCTTGGGGATTGGGATGGAGTATTAAATATAGTAAATGATTTAGCACCAACAAATGATTTAGCTATGGCTTTAGGATTACCATTATTAAGATGGAATAATCTTTCTGTTGGTGGAGTTTATGCTGATGGAACTGATAGTTATTTTAATAGAACATTATTAATTGATGGAGATATTGGTGCTGAACTTGCAGACGCAACACTTGTAATAAATAGTGGAAACAATTTATATTCTTGTATTAATTTAACAGAAGGTGATGGACATTTAGGATTTCAAATATGTAATGATGGTGCTGGAAGTAATAGATTAGTTTTTTCAAATGCCCATGATGGTTATGAATGGTTTTGGATTGATAGAGATGAGGGGACTATTAACTTTCTAAATGATACTGTCTTTACTAATTTAATTGTTGAGGATGTAAATTCAACTGGAAATATATCTACTGAGGAATATTTTATTGGCGACGGTTCTCAATTAACAGGAGTTGGAGATGCAAAATATCAATTCACCGATAATAATTTTAATGGAAGTGGAGATTTAACAACAACAGGCGACATCTTAGCTAATGAATTTAACATAGACGCAACAATAGACCACGAGATTTATGATAGTACTGATGATTTGGTTATTAAAAATTCTAATGAAAATAAGGATATAATTTTTTCTGTTAATAATGGAGATATTGGACAATTCAATTTTTTAACAATAGATAGTTCGGTTCCTTCATTTAAACTTGATTTATCAACTGGTGGTTCAGCAACAGGAAATATTTTTGGAATTACAGGAACAACTAATTTATTAGTAGGCGGGTTTTCTGCTATGCAATTTACCCCCAGTTTAGTAAAAGCAAGTGCAGGTTCAACAACTTATACAGGTGTTGAGAGTGCTCCAGTTACTTCAGGAATAGATAGCCCAACGACAACATTCACTTTAAATCATTTTTTAGCAACTACAAATTTACAATCAACATCACTTTCAAGTGTTGCTTCGGGATTTAGAAGTTCAGTATTAGGAATGGTTGGAGCTAATACTCAAACATTTAGCGATTTTAAAGGTGATGGTTTTAGAATTGCAGCACTTGATGGAGACAAAATTCATATAGGACTTGATTTAACAGGAGGTTGGAGAGATTATAATTCAGGTGGAGCAATATTAACTCAATATGGAATTTATCTAAAAGATTTCAATACAGGTTCGGGAACATCTACTTTTGTTAATTATGATATGTGGAGTGAAAATGGGGGAGATTGGGTTTGGGATAGTGATAATCAAAAGTTAAGAATAGGTGCAACACAAGGAGATTTAGATATTTACAGCGACGGAACTGATGGAGTAATAAATACAACAGGAGTTGTAAAGTTTGTTAATGAAACAGGATATTCAACACCTGTTGCTCACGATTGGGGAACTGCAAGTCCTAGTTTAAGTAAATATAATGGAGATTTATTGAGTAAGTTAAAAGCCCCTAACGAAATGTTAGATAATGGAAAAATTGATAGAAACGTTTTAACAGATATAGAGAAAGCAACAACTCCTGAAAATGACCCAAATAATTGTTGGGAAGAAATTGATAAATATTGTTGGATTAATTCATTTAATGAAACTATATGTGAAGAAGAATTACCTAAACATATCAAAGATTATGAAATAATTTATAGAAAAGAATGTGGAACACGAGATTTAAACATCACTTTGACAGGGGGAATTGCTATGACAAACAAATTAATGATTAGTGAATTAAAACAAAGAAATGAAGATTTAAAAAGGAGCGTATGTCATAAAGATTTTGCTTCTTGGGTATCTTGTTTATTGGAGGAACTATGAACGGCATAATTTCTTCATTGGTTGGAAGTTTAATAAATGTCGGAGAAATAGTTTTCGCAATTTATATTGCTTACAAACTTTTTTTGAAAAATATAAATTAGAGGGTTATTGTTTTCCCCTTTCTTAGGCTTGTTTTTGTTATTACTTTAAAATTAAGTGTTCCTAAATTAGAATTACATAATATTTAAATAGATTAAATATCATATATATTCAACCCTTAGGGGTTGGCTTCGGTTAACCTCTTCTGGGTTATTAATAAGAAGATGGAAGATATAATGAAGAAGAGGGTAAAAGAAAGTGTTGGTAAAGATGTTAAGTTAGTTCTACAAAATAATTATATTTATGCAGGGAAGATTACAAACTGCGACGATAAATACTTAGAGTTGTTAGATTATAAATCTAATTCTTATCATATTATTGATTGGAATAATATTAAAGATTGTGAGGTTAAGGAGGAATGATATTTGCTATTCATAAGAAAACTGGGAAAGAAGTGTCTGCGGAGAAAGTTATTTCTGATTCATCATGGATTGGAACACAGAAAGATGAATGGATTTGCCCAGAACATTTTATTCATACTCCTAAAATTGAAAGAATAAATAAAGGAATTAATGAAGTAAAAATGTGTTTTGTTAATTCAACAGATAGAAGAGTTCATTTTAGGAGGATTACAGAAGGAATCCAACTTCTAGAAGATGTTTCAGAATCTTATGAACATAAGACAGCAAAAGAAAAGATATATGAATTATTATGGGATAAAGAAATTAAATTTTTAATTAATGATGAAATAAAATCTTTAGATGATTTTAATAATTATGATATATTTATTGAGGAGAGAATAGGATTTAGTGGGAAAATAGCAGATGTTCTTATTAGATTTAATGAAAAGGATTCTATTTTAGGAAAAGGGATAGTATTTGAAATCCAATTTAGTAAACAATCTGATGACCACACCACTGAAAGAACATGGGCTAGAGTTTTAGATGGATATACTGTTGTTTGGTTATGGGAAAATGATTTTGATAATGATATGAATTTATTAAATAAAACAATAAAGGTAAAGTCGTATAATAATATTCTTGAAGAATATAAAAAATATAATGAAGAGGATTTAATATTTAGAATAAAAGAATATTCATTAAAAATAGATGATAAAATAAAAGATTTAAAGTCTTGTAATGACCTTTTTAAACAAGAGATAGAATTTAAGAAACGACAATATAGGGATGAATTAAAAAATGAATTTGATGATAGGATTGAAGATTTTAATAATCAAGGACAGATATTAACTTCACAGATTGAAGAGAAATTTAAATCAGATATTAAACATATTACAATACAGAAGACAGAAGATTTGAAAAATGAATTAACTTCTATCTTACCTAAATTAAAAAATGATGTTATTAATGAGGTATCTAAATCCAAATCAATAAAAGAAATGGTTTACCAAGAAATGCAAATTGCTACTAAAGAAATTCTTAAAGATGTTTTAGATTTTGAAAAGATAAAAGAACAAGTTAATACACAATCTTTAGAATTAATTGATTCCTCAATTAATAAAATAAAAGAACAAGTTGATGAAAGAATAAATAAAACAGCCAATAAGATTATAGAATCTAAGAATTTTGAGATTTGTATTCGTGAGAAGTTTGGGATGTCTTTAGGAGATTTTGCCAAGACTTATTTAGATGCTAAGTTATATGAAATTAATAAAGGGGATATTAAAAATGGATAATGAAGAAAGAAAGTTAGAATCTGAATGGTATTTTTGTCAAGGACTTATGAAAGATGTTAATTGGATTGATAATTCAAAAGAAAAATGGGAAAAATTAAAAGATGGTTACCTTCAAGGAAAAGTTTCTTATGAAACTTGGGAAAGATATTTTAAAGAAAATCCATTAGATATAGATGAAGAAATTAAAAATTCTGATGAATTAATTAAAGAATATTTAATGAGAAAAGATTTATTTAATTTTATAACTGAAAAAGAATTAGATAAAAAGATAGTAAGAGAATATGGAACAAGAAAATCAATCTTCTTATGTGCTGCAGGAGGGAGGTTAGTAGAAAATTGTCAAATAGCATCTTATAATCTTTTAATTAATGATGAAGCTGGAACAGGGAAAGATTATATTACTGGAAAAACTTTAGAGATTTTACCTAAGGATATTTATATTAAAAAGACTAGAATTTCCCCAACAGTTTTTACTTACTGGCATAATTCTAATTATGAACCTGAATGGACTTGGGATGGAAAGGTTTTTTATACTGAAGATATTTCTGAAGGGGTTCTTAACTCTGAAGTGTTTAAGGTAATGTGTTCTAGTGGAAGTGAAGCAACTGTTGTGATTAGACAAAGAGCAATAGATATAGATATTATTGGAAAACCTGTAATGATAACAACAACAGCCACAGCTACCCCAAGCCCTGAATTAACAAGAAGATTTGAAATAGTTAATCTAAATGAAAGTTTAAATCAAACGAAAGAGATTATGAAAAGACATTGTGAATATGCTATAAAAGGAATAACCCCTGAATATGACCCTAAAATAACCGAAGCCCTGTCATTATTAAAGAGGGTTAAGATAAAAATCCCTTATGCACTTAAACTCCATTCATTATTCCCAGCAAATAGTTTAATGATGCGAACTAAATTCCCTAGATTTTTAGATTTTATTAAAGCAAGTGCTGCATTTCACCAATTTCAAAGAAAAGTTGATGAAGAAGGATATTTATTAGCAGAGGGTCAAGATTATGATATTGCAACAGAAGTAATGAAGAAATTAACCTCTAATAAATATTTAATATCATTAACAAGAAACCAGAGAAGAATAGTAGAATATTTAGAGAAAGTAGTTGAGATTGATTCAGAATATTCTGAATCTGCATCTAAAATTAGAGAACAAATGAATAATTTTATGTCCCTCCCAGCTATGCAAACAAACCTATCTATTATGAGTGGATATGGAATTTTAAAGGTTAAGTTAGAGGAGGGGGTAAATAATCGTGAAGTTGAGAAATTTACATTAAATAATAATATTTTAGAGAAAGATTCATTAATTTTTCCTAGTTTTGAAGTGTTGATTGGAGAAGTTCCACAGGAAATGGGACAAAGTAAAGTAAGTAAAGTAAGTAAAGTAAGTAAAGCAATTAAAGCAATTAAAGAAAAATGAGAATCTCAAATTTTACACGTAAATATTTTTGTGCTATGTCTTATAGCACTTTACTTACTTTACCACCTAGTTCGCACAATCCAGAGTTCCACAGGAAACAGAGGTGTCAAAAATGAACAAAATACCTAAATCATCATCAGAAATAGAGCTTCAAAAGTTCTGGAAAGAGCTTTTTAACACCCCAATGATTCCAGTCCAGAAACTCCTAGATTTAAATGATAAGCTATTCAAAGTCTTACTTAGAGTTCAGGAGCTAACAAGATCAAGAGAAAAGTGGAGATTGAGAGTAGAAAAACTCACAACTAAACTAAAACAGGATAAGAATACCTAATGATGCAACATCATCAACTTTTTTATGAGGTTAACACCGCTGAAGATTTACAATGTTCCCTGGTCGTGTAAATTGAGGTATGTTTAGTTGTGAGATTATAATGGTAAAACATAAATGTCCATACTTAAGAAACCATAAATGGTGTGATAAGAAGAATATTAAAAAATGTATCTACAACCAATGTATTAAATGTCCTTATTATTTAGATTCTCCAACTAAATTAAAATATGAGGAAGAAGAGTGAGTCAAGAAGAATGTTTAGATTATATGGAAACTCTTACTGAATGGAAATCTACTAAAGAAATAACGCAAACACTAGAGTTATCTTATGGAAGTGTAATTCACGCATTAAGATGTTTATATGTCATGTGAAAAGAAAAATAACCTTTTCAAAGGTTATATGAATTTTCACCTCCAGAGTTGTTAGTTTGAGCTTGAATATATTTTAAGATTGCTTCAGCTGTAACTATTCCAGCAGTTCCAACATAATAACCACCTGACCATAAGTGTCTACCCCAAAATTCTTTCTTTTGAAACTTAGGATACTTCTTGAATATTAATCTTGCAGAAATACCTTTTAACTTTTTAACAATTTCCATTGGTGAATTTTTAGGATGAGCAGAAATAAATATGTGAACATGGTCAGGCATAATCTCCATTTCAATTAACTTCCAATCGTTACTTAAAATTATAGATTTAAATATCATATCTAAATCTTTCTTAATCTCATCTTGTAAAACTTTCTTTCTATATTTAGGACAGAAGATAATGTGATAGTTAATATTATAAGCACAACTATTTCCTTTAGTATTCTCAACTCTTAATAACTTAGGCATTTGTTCAACCATATAATATACACAATAGTAAAGTATATAAACTTAACTATTGTAATAATAATATGCAAAGAACCATTAAAATTAAGCTTGAAAATGATAATGACTTGATAGAAACAATTAGAATTTTCTCTAAAGCAAGGCAATATGTTAATGATGTTGGATTCAAGAAAAAGATTTTTAACAAAAATAAGCTCAACAAACTTACATACAAGAAGATTAAAAAACTATATCCTAATCTTCCAACTGGATTAATTCAGACTGCAAGAGATGTTGCTTCTGAAAGTATCAAGAGAGAAAAATGTAAAAGACCCATTCAAGTAAAAGAATTTTCTTCAGTTAGATTAGATAAAAGAAACCTAAGAGTTAATTTAGAACATCATTTAATTTCTATATCTTCTATTAATAGAAGAAAGAAAATAACTTTTCAAACTCATAGACTTGTTGAAAAATATAAAGATTGGAAACCTGTTGCTGGAATGCTATGCTACAAACAAAAACAATTGTATCTTAATTTAGTTGTTGAGAAAGATAGTCCTCAAATAAATTTGGGAGGTATAGAAATACAGAAAGACATCTTAGGAATAGATAGAGGCATAAATAATATTCTTGTTTGTTCTAACAATCTTTTTTACAATTCAAAACATCT